>Ga0099364_10012772_pt1 | contig 11306 bp, 10 predicted proteins | sample TergutTh196P3_FD_73070 | JGI IMG/M metagenome (GOLD analysis project Ga0099364, IMG submission 73070) | Microcerotermes parvus P3 segment gut microbial communities from Pointe-Noire, Republic of the Congo - Th196 P3 | ecosystem: Host-associated > Arthropoda: Insects > Digestive system > Gut ...
GCCTGATAGGCTCTTAAAGCCGTTTGATGGTTCTTTGGGGCAGTCGTCGTCCTTGCTTCACCGCCCGCAACATAGGCTTTGCCGCATTCCGGGCAAATATCCATGTAGATAACCACGGACTGGCTTAAAATCCTGCGTCCGTTCTGTTCAGCCCTTGCGCGTTCATTTGCTATATGCTCGCCCTCATGTGCGCGGACTGCGGATTGAGCCGCCTCCGGGCTTACGCTTTCAGGCGATTGAAAGCTCACTGAACCGTCAGCCGACTGGTCAACATACTTGCGTTCGGCGCACGTTTGACACTCCGTGATTTCGTTAATATCCGGGGTTTCCTGAACATTCGCCAAGTTATTTTGAGGCGCGGCAGTTGACTGTGCCGGTTTAAATCTCGTCATCAAGTCAAGATTAGCGTATAACGCGCGCGCTTCCGGTGAAATCTTAAAAACTACGGACGGATTATATCTGCCGTCCGCCGCGTCGTTTTGACGGGGCGATAAAACGGGCATGACCGAGCGTACCGTACTAAACCCGGAATTATTAAACACGGGCGGCAATCTGTTATTCATCAGCGAAACAATACGCATAAAAAATCACCTCTATTTACACTTCTATCCAAATATATTATATCATAAACGCAATATAAACTTTGTGTCTGATTTGAAAACTTTTTCTTAATTTTATCTGAAAACATTACTTAATATTTCAAGTATCTTAAATCTTATTTCATACCTTTTTCCACTGTCTTTCTTTAGTATATTTATCTGCCCGCTCGAATAGCCTGCTAAGGCGAGTTCGTCCTCTATCTGCGCTCCCGGCAGGCATAGCGGCGGGAATAATACGCACCACCAGTTTTCGCCTTGCGCCTCGCCGATTACAACGCGCAGAGAATTATACCCGCCGGACGGGAAGATATAATCGCCGGTTTCGTCCGCGTATATTCTCGCCGGATATATTTCCCGCGAGAATATTACGCTTAACCCGTAATCATAGCCTTGATTTTTTATAAATTCCCGCGTTTTTATTTCTATATCTTCAAGCCCTGCCCTTATCTTTTCTTCCGCTTCGCCTGAATCGGCGCAGTGTCTTGTAAGCTCCGCTATGTCATCAAGTATGTAATCACGTACTTTTAATTTTAAGTTCTGGTCGCTGAGCGAGTCTGAATTAGCGAGTATATGCACCCTGATTATATTATTATATATTTGCTCCTCGCCGTTCACCGGCATGAATATTAAAAACGCCGAGATAATTAAAACGCACGCGCAAAATGCCGCAGCGCAGTTCAACACTTTGGTTTCGCACTGATTTACGTTTGATTTTTTCATGAATAATTCCTCCGAAATTTTTTTGTTAAAGGAATTATTAACCGGAAAAAATAAATTTATTCAAATTTATCTGCTATAATCAGAACAAAATTAAATTTTATGCGTCTAATATATTATAAAAATGAAAGGGGAACATTTATGAAAAAATATTTGTTATTATTTATTATATGCGCGGTTTTTATTTCCGGCTGTTCATCAAGCGATTATATGTCGGGCGGCAATTATAATATGGCTATGCCGGCGCCGGCGGGGGAAATTTATTTTGAAGAAGAAAGCTGGACTTATTACGACGTCGACGCTGTGCAGACTGCCGGGCGGGGTACCGAGTTGTCTGAATTTTTGCAAATGAGCGTTTCGCCGGAAAAATCGCCGCAGTCTGTCCAGCGTAAAATAATAAAGAACGCTGACGTTAATATCGAAGCGCCGGACGTCGAACAGGCTTACGAAAATATATTGCGGGAGCTTGAATTTAATACTGGCTATGAGGCGAGCAAAAATACAGAATCATGGGGCGATTATACTTATATACGCGCAGAATTAAAAGTCCCCGCTGATTTTCTTGACGATTTTTTGAGAGTAATAGCGCAGGAGGGCGATATCAGGTCGCAGAATATTTATTCTTCGGATATTACGGACCAGTATTATGATTTTCAGACGCGGCTTTTAACTCTTGAGAAAACTCTCGTGAAATATTACGAGTTTCTAGACAATGCCCGCAATGTCGAGGAACAGCTTCAGGTTTCAAGCTATATCAGCGATTTGACGTATCAAATCGAGAGCCTGAAAGGCAGTATTAACAGATGGGATTTTCTCACGGCTTATTCGAACGTGTCAATTTATATATATAAAACGCCGGAAGATGAGCTGCGGGTGATAGAATGGTCATCGCTTTCATTTGACGATATGGGCTACCTGATAAAAAGCGGGTTCGTCGGCGTAAGCAGTTTTATAGTCAATATGTTCCAGCGCATATTTATCGCGCTGATTGCGGGCTCGCCGGTGATTATTCCCGTTGCGGCTATAATATTTATATTAATACGCCGCGCTAAAATAAAAAGAAACAGGAAACGTATTGAGCGCGAACGGGCGGCGTTGAACAGCGACAGCTCCGAATATTAAATTCAGATAATATTTTTATTAACTTTGATTTCCCGCAAATAAAGACGCTCGAATAAATTTATAGATTCAGTCATCATGTCAGCCGATTTAAACAAGCAAGTCGAAATAACCGGCTTGTATACGTTTAACTCAAGCTGTCCGGACTGCGCCGCCATACTGACGGTCAAATCGTATCCGCAGACCATGAACGACACATTATTAATAAGTTCGGCAATCACCGGATTAACTTTGTCCGGGATAATCGACGAGCCAATCTGCATGGGCGGGAGTATAATCTCGCCGAAGCCATATTGCCCGTCAGACCCTAAAAGCCGCATATCCGACGCTATTTTTGATAAGTTAAGCGCGCATACTTTTAATACTGACGAAAGCGCGGTATACTGGTCGGCGTTATGTATGCCGTCGGCTAAATTCGCGCTTGCCTGAACTTTTATTCCGCTTATTTCACGCAGATGCTCAATAACTCGCTCCCTGTATTTCTGCGTAGTGCTTAACCCCGTTCCGACGACGGTTCCGCCCAGCGGAACATCGCGCAGGTTATCAGCCGCAGTTTTAATGCGCTCATAATCGCGGTTCAGCGTATGCGCGTAAGCGTCAAAGCACTGCCCGAAGCTGATAGGCGACGCGGCGTTAAGATGCGTGCGCCCCATTTTCATGACCGAGCTGAACTCGCTTGATTTTAGCAGCAAAGTTTCTTTCGCTTTTATTAATACGGGCAGGAGCGAATCTAATTTTAAAATTAACGCTAAATTAATTGCCGCGGGGAAAACGTCGTTGGTAGACTGCGACATATTCGCGTGATTAAGCGGATTGACAATATCATAATCGCCTTTTTCACAGCCCAGTGTTTCCAACGCGATATTAGCAATTATTTCGTTCGCGTTCATATTAAACGAGGTTCCGCCGCCGCCCTGCAACGGATTTACGATGAACTGCCCGTCATATCCGCCGTCAGCGATTTTGCCGCACGCATTTATTAAAGCGTCCGCCGTATCTTTATTTATTCCGCCGCAGTCAAGATTAGCCAACGCGCACGCTTTTTTTACCCATGCAATAGTTTTAATAAGCGCGCCGTCGGCTTTATCGTCATTTATATTAAAGTTTTCAAAGCCTCTTACCGCGTTTATCCCGTAATAAGCATTATTTATTATATTTTTTTCTCCGAGGAAATCTTTTTCTGTTCTATATTTATCCATGTTTTAAAATTACCTTTACTCTATATATTTTATCAGTTTAATATATGCTTCTCTGAATAATATATTAATCCCGCCGTTAATGTTTCGCCCAAAAGCTCCGATACCGTCACTAATTTATAGCCTTGTTCAATCAAATCAGGAATAACCCGCTCCATAGCCTGCGCCGTCGTTTCATATATATCATGACATAATATAACAGCTCCGTCCGCTGCTTTATCCATTATGTAATCATAAAGATAATCCGCGTCCCTGCGCTGCCAGTCACGCGGGTCGATATTCCAGAGTACAATCGCCGTGCCGATTTCTCTTGCCGCTTCCCGTACAATATTATTATAAGCTCCGAACGGCGGACGGAAAAATTTCGGCGGAGATACTCCCGTAATACTTAAAATAGCGTTGTCCGTATATGTTATCTGGTCTTTGACTGCCTGTTCGTCTATCTGCGTAAGATTATAATGATGCCATGAGTGTCCTGCCGCTTCTGAACCCTGCGCGATTATATTATTTATAACTTGCCGTTGGTTCCAGACATATGCTCCCACAACAAAAAATGTAGCCCTGCCGCCGTGATATTCAAGCAAATCTAAGATTTTTTGCGTATATCTGCCCGGTCCGTCGTCGAAAGTGAGAGCGAGCCATTTATCGTTTGCGGCTCTCGGCGGTTTTTGCGGAATAACAACGGGAGGAAGCGGCGGCGGTTCCGGGGCTGTTTCAGCAACTGTTTCTGTAGAAGCCTCTGTGGCTGCTGTAGTAACGGGCGTGGTTTCTGTAATTTTCTCCGTTGTTTCAATCGCAGTTTCACCGGCTGTTTCCTCAATAAACGCGATTGCCTGAACTGCCGCCGGTTCTTCTTCCTGCATAGTAGGTTCATCGGCTGAAATACTTGCAAGCGCAGGCGCTATATAATCAGCGGCGTTTTCAGCCTTCGAACAGCCTGTAACTACGCTGACCGCAGTTATAATTATTAAAATTCCCGTTATTATTTTTCTCATTACAAATTTAATACTTCCTTCTGTTTTATTTTTCTCAATATTTATTAATATTAACTTAATTATACACTATGAGCTGAAAAAAGTCAACGGTTTAATTATATTTATTCTGTATTTGGTTCACCGTGAACCCGCGCAAAAACATATCCGCGCAGTCATACACGTTGCCGAATGTATCAAAAATTATTTTCTGCTCGTCTTTCGTGAAATTTGATAGAACCCATTTTTCTAATTTGATATCCGGATGCGGTTTTTCTCCCACGCCGATTTTTATTCTCGGAAACTCTTGAGTCCCCAAAATATTAATTATGCTCCGCAGACCTTTCTGCCCGCCGTCAGAGCCTTTTGCGCGTATTCTTATTTTGCCTAAAGGAAGCGACGCATCGTCCGAGATTACAAGTATATTCTCCGGCGCTATTTTATAAAATCCCGCCGCCGACGCTACCGCTTCGCCGGAGCCGTTCATGTAAGTCTGCGGCTGCATGAACAGAACGTCATATTTTTCAGGTTCGCTTTCGCCTGCGCCATCGAAATTAAAACGCCCGCAATATGCCTTATGCTTTATATTATTTATTTTGAAATTATATTTCTGCGAAATATAATCAAGCGCGAGAAACCCGGCGTTATGCCTGTTAAGCCCGTATTTCCGCCCCGGATTGCCTAGTCCGGCTACTATATATTTTATTTTATTTTCCCGCATATATTTTCTCCTTTTAATTATATACAGCCGGCGGCTGCGCTGAATTTATTAGCTTTATTTCTTAAATCTGCCCGGTTTTTTTATTTATATATATTATATTTTATACTTAAAATTTAAATATTGCAATTATATTTCTATTTATTAACATAAATTCTACAAATTTAATATATAATAGTTGATATCATAAATTTAAGATAAAGCTGATTAAAGTTTGAGAGGAAAGTGAAAGAGCATGAGAAAATGTGCGGCATTGATTATTATCTGCATTGTTTGCGGCATTTTTTTTGATATATTAAATATAAAAATATCAGCGGAAGAACCCGCAAACACAGAAGAAATTACGCAGATAAAATCTGTTATACCGTTTATCGAGCGCACCGAGAACGGCGTGGCGCAGAATGTGCCGATAGATTCGCAGGACGACATATCCGACCCTTTGGGAACGGTTTCGCTCCGGCTGCAGGTCTACATCGGCGCGGCTGACGCGGAAAGATACAAAAGCCAGAATTTATATATCTGCAAGCTGAAAACTTATGAGGACAACACGCGGGTAAGCTCTGAAAACGTCGCGAGGAGCTTCGAAGTCCTGAGCGAGGAAGGTTTCACGTATACTTTGGATATACCCACGGATTTTTCTATCCCGAACACGGGCGAGATTTATAACAAGTATATAGTGGCGGCAAGGTCAGGCGAAACTTACGTGCCGGTTTCAGAAGCGCGTTATATAGATAATATTAATCATCTGTCAAATAAAAGGGACGCGCCGCCCGTGACAAGGAGCAAAAAAGGGCTGGCGGCTATGCAGATGCCCGGCGAGGCGAGGCTTCTCGGCGTTCAGCATACAACCGTGACAATCGCTATAAACGATTTTATGACGACGGAGCCGAACCCGTACCCGTATATGTTCGGCGGCGAAGAATTTTACTTTAATTATGATGTAATCTCGGAATATGACAACAGGATAAAATATCTGACAAACGAGGGGATAAACGTAACGGCGGCGCTTGTCATAACTGCGGGCGATTATATTCACCCGCAGTTCCGCGAGCCTCTGAACGGCGGCGGCGCGGCGGCTGAAGATGATGGCGGCGAGCAGAACGATTCGGAAGATGACGAGCCTGTTTATTTTAATCTGCAGCCGGTCGATTATATGATACACAAGGGTGCGCTTGCCGACCCGCCGTCGCAGCCCGTAGTTTATTTCGGGATAAACACGGCTGACGAAACCGGCTTTAAATATTTCGCCGCGCTCATGTCTTTTATCGCCGACAGGTATATGCGCGAAGACAGAAGCGCGGGAAGCGAAATTATGGGCAGCGGCAGAATTTATAATATAATACTGGGGAACAGTATCGGCAATATTAATTTAAATTACTGCGGCAATATAAATATAGAAGAATATACCCGCGATTACCTGCGCGCGCTTCGGATTGCGGACGCGGCGGCGCGCTCGCGGTTCGGCGGAGCCCGCGTATACGCGCCGCTTGACAATACTTTCGCGTCCGTGCCGGACGAAGGCTATATAAACAAGCAGATTATTGATTTGCTGTGCGAGTATTCGGCTCTTGAAGGCAATTTTATCTGGAACGTCGCGGTACACGCAAACAACGCGGATATACACAGCATGGAAGTATGGCGCGAAACTCTGCCCGTGAATAATTTTGACACGCCGTATATAACTATGAAAAATATAAATGTTCTCGTAGATTATTTAAATATTGAAAAGCGCGCTTATCTGCCTGACGGCGAAAAGCGCAGTATCATGCTCGCGGGGCAGAGCTTTACGTCGGGCGGCATATCCAAAGAGGGCATGGAGCTTCAGGCGGCGTCGTTTGTTTACGCGTATATTAAAGCCAGGGATATACCGGAGATAACTGCTTTTATATATCAATGGCAGGTAGACAACTCGAAAGAAATCGGTTATTTCGGCGGGATTTGGAACGAGGCGGGCGCGCCGAAGTTTATACGCGACGTTTTTAAATATATTGATACGGACAAGGAAGCCGTGTTCATAGAGTTCGCGAAAGATATTTTGAATATAGACAGTTTCACGGAAATATCGCCGCTGTATTCGGCTGATACGGGTCACGCCGTCATACTGACTGAAACTACCGGGAAACCTAATAAAGCGACGATGAACGTGACATATATCGGGAGGTTCAACACCGCCGAGTTTTCCGGGTTCAGCGGAAGCGCGAATATGGGCGACATATCGGCTGAAGAATACGACGGCGATTCGGATTTCAGTAATGTGCTTGCCGCGGGCTTTAACGCGCCGAGAAGGGGCGATTTCGGCAATATTTTCAAGATTTATCAGCCGGATAATTATCTGGACTTGTCAAAGCACAGGTTTGTCGGCGTGAACATGAGAATAGACTCTGACTTAAATTACGCGGATAATCAAATAGTCCAGATTGTACTCACGCTTGAATCTGAAACAGAGGACGCCCTGTTTTTGTACGAGGGCATAGCAAATATAAAATTAAACGAGGACACGCAGATATATTTTGATATAAGCGAATGGGACGAGCGCACTAATATAAGAAAACTCGCGCTCGCGGCTAATCCGTATGCCGAGTCATACGACGAAAGCGACGATTATGATTTTATATGGTACGTGCAGTCCATAACGTCGACAGATATTTCAAGTTTTAATAATCTGGTGCGGAATATTATAACGGGAATAGTTATTATAGCTTTGTTGATGGCGGCGGTTTGGGGGGTTCTGGTTATAAGGGCGAGATTAATAAGGGCGAGCCGCAGGCGAAAACGGGGGAGCAATGTTAAAAATAAGCGGACGGCGCGGAAACGGGCAGATTCCGCCGAAAAATAAATTTTAAGAAAATTTTAAAAAAAGGCTTTACAAATCTGAATTTCTGGTGTATAATATATATATGGACGGAAAAATTCCGTCTGTTGGGAAAGAGCCGGGAAGGAGGGTTGAATATGCGTATCAAAAGATTTGTTGTTTTATTTTTGATTATTATATTGCCGGCGCTGAACTTAAATGCTCTGGCGAAGAACAATGATAATCCGGAAATTATTATAGAAATAGATTATGCGCGGGAAGTGATTAAACTTAGCGGCAAAACAGGCGGCGGCGCAGTCAAGTATATGTATTCGCCGAATGTTTCCGCGGGCGCGGAGGGCGCGCCGCGAAGGCAAGCCGCTGAAAAATGGTTCCCCGTCTACGGCGACGAAGTGGACATTTCCCGGTTTATACCGAGAAATGACAGAAACGCCGGATTTATATTTGCTTTCAGGGACGCAGACGAAGCCGCAGGCTCCGACGGAACTTATAAATCGCGCAGGACTACGACGATTATCAGGGGCAGACCGGTTTTAAGCGCGGGGGATTTCAGGTCTGCGGTAAGCTATAATCCGAGAACCGAACGGATAGAGATTAACGGTTCGCTCGGCGCGTATGATTACCGTGCCGGAATCGGAAACTGGCTTTTAAATAATAACGCGCCGTTCATCGACGCGAGTTCCAGGTATAATCCGCTCGGGGGGACTTTCGAGATAAGAGTCAGCGCGGTTGAAGGGCAGAGTTTCGCTTCTAATGAATTCAGGCTGAAGATTCCGAAACCGCCGGGTATTCCGAAAGTCAGGATAAACGACAGGACCGGAAAGCTGACCGGGGTTAATACTAATATGCAATGGTCGGCGTCGGTGAGCGGTCCGTTCGTGAATTTCAAGGACAGGGCTGGAAACCTGAATATTTTCAGAGATAACATAAGCTCGTTCTCTTTCGAGCAGGACGCTTCGGGAAAAGACTGCATAATAGTCTATATAAGAACTGCCGCGACGGACAGGCTGCCGACGTCTCCGCCGCAAAAGCTGCTGATAGACAGAACGCTTTTAGATTAAAAGCATAGCTCATGATTTAAAAAAAAGAATTTTTGCATACTCCTGAAAAAGCCCCCTTTAGCGAAAGGGGGCTTTTGGTGCGTATTTTCCGTGAAATTATTTATAAATCTCCGCGATGCCTTTCTCGGCTTTCGCGACTTCGGCGTCCAGCTTGCCGCACCTTGCCAAATCGCCCACCGAAAGTATGCCCACTATCTCATTGCCCGATATCACGGGAAGCCGCCGCACCTGATGTTCGCCCATTATTTTGACCGCGTCTTTTATATCCGCGTCAGGCGTTACGCTCGCGATGCTTCGCGTCATGATTTTCGAGATTGGCTCCGATGCTGAGCAGCCTCTCGATATGCCCCGCGTGATTATATCCCGGTCCGTGACTATGCCGACAAGACCGCTCGAATCGCACACCGGCACTATGCCTATATCAGCCCCGCACATCAGCTTTGACGCGTTCTCTATCGTCATGTCAGGCGCGGCGCAGCACACATGGTTCGTCATTATATCTTTTACTTTCATAAAAATAAAACCTGCTTTCTATAAATTTTTAAAATTTAATATCGCAGGTTTATTTTTTGTATTTATACTTTAAATTATTCAAATATTAAATATAAATTTGTTTTCTCGCCCGCTATTTCAGAAAAATTTTCAGAATCATAAGCGCGCACCGTAAGTATAACCTGATATGCGCCGCGTTCCAGTATCCTTGACAGCCTGACGGTTTCTATGCGAAGCGCGGGCGCGACCATATACGACTGGTACAGAGCCTCCCCGGTATCAGCCAGAACGAGTTCAAAAGTTAAATAACAGGCGTTCTCCGCAGGGTTTTCTAAAAGCAGACCCAGTTCAAGGGTTCCGTCAATAAATATAAACTCGCCTTCCGGCATTGCGAAAACAGGCTCGCCGTACGCCGGAAAGAATCCTGAAAGCGGAATTTTAACGTCCTCCGCGAAATCCTCGTAAATTAAGTCTTCCAGACCGTAGTAATCCGCGGACGAATTATCCGGAGATACATAAAATAACGGGATAGCGTAAACAGTTATAAAAAAGAAAAGAAATACCGCGCATACGCTGCTAGCCGATGCGGCGATTTTTATATATTTCCGTTTGTGCGCCGCCTTCTTTCCGGCGAGTACGAGGGCTCTCTGCGCGATTTCCTTGCTGTCGAACATCATATCGCTCCTTTCATAAATATCGCTTATTATAACATTAGAGTCAAAAACACGATAAAACTCGCACATATTATAATTATTTTAATAAAAATATTATGAACGGGAAAATCCCGACTGCTCAAGTTTGTTTTTCAGCGAGAGTTTGGCTCTGTAAGCTAAATCGCTAATCTGCTTGATAGTTTTGTTCATGACGTCCCCGGCTTCCGCGTAGCTCATGTCTTCAAAGTATAACAGCATCAAGACGACGCGGTAATCTTCGGTCAGCGCCGCCATAGCTTTTTGCAGATACTGCTTGTTCTCGGATATAAGCATAAAACTTTCAGGCGTATTGCCATGGTCAACAAGCGGCTCAATCACTTCTTCATAGGATATATGCTGTTCGCTCCTGCGCTTTTTCAAGTATTTCGACGCGAGGTTTTTCCCTATGGTAAAAAGATAAGTCTTAAGCGACGATTTCCCGGCGAACTGCGCGCCTTTAAGGGCAAGCGACGCAAAGGCTTCAATCATCAGATGCTTAGCCTCGTGATAGTCGTGGACGATGCCGTTTATAAATAAAAACAGTTCGTTTTCGTACAATGCCACAAGATTTTCAAAAGCGTCTTTATCCCCGTTCAGATAACGGTCAAAAAGCTCTTCGCCTGATATTTTCTCTTTGATGATTTCCATCTTGAGTATCTATCCTGACCTTCCCCAAATTTATTATTATAAATTTATTATTATTATATCTATATTTTATCATATTTTTCGCAATTTGTCAATTATATAATTTCAAAGCAAAAAAATAATTTTTATAATAAATCGCAGGTTCGCGGCACGGTTTTTGAATGAGTAGGGTCAGGCTTCCATGCCTGACCGAAAATCCTAAAAAATTGACAATATTCGGTTTGACCTTTGCGGCGCGGCATTTGACCTTTGCGGCGCGGCGTTTGACCTTTGCGGCGCGGCGT
>Ga0099364_10012773_pt1 | contig 11306 bp, 14 predicted proteins | sample TergutTh196P3_FD_73070 | JGI IMG/M metagenome (GOLD analysis project Ga0099364, IMG submission 73070) | Microcerotermes parvus P3 segment gut microbial communities from Pointe-Noire, Republic of the Congo - Th196 P3 | ecosystem: Host-associated > Arthropoda: Insects > Digestive system > Gut ...
ATAACTAAAGCGAAACGTTGTATTTTCAGGAGAGTAATTGTCATGCCACTTTTTCGTTACTTCGCTGGCGTAATAATTAGCCTCGTCTTCCATTTCTTGCGTAATACGCTTTTCTCTCGCTTCATTGGGATGTAAAAATATATGTCCGATTTCGTGCGTAACGATAAGATGCCGAACTAATTCGTTGTACTTATCTTGCGGCGAATAATATATTATCGCCCCATTATCGATAATCTTAACTAAACCTTTTCCGGACTCCAGCGCAACGTCTTCTCGCGTCTCAATTTTACATAGATTTCTCTTCTCAAATTCCTCTTTCTCTTTATCTCTTAATTTCAAAAGACGCTGTCTTTTTTTCTCTGACGTACAGTTACTGATTTTCTCATCAAATCTACTGTTGATTTGAAATATATTATACCCATGGTTATTTATCGTTAAATGTCTTTGAGCCTCTGGTATTAATTCATTATATGTATAATAACGGGGACCTGCAAGGTTCACAAAACTATCTATTCGTTCTCTCGAATGAGTCATAATACTAGTCTGCGTTCCTTTCTTTTTATATTCCGGCGAAACATAAATTAAACATATCAGCCCTTGCCAGTAATCTTTTTTATTTTTTTCTCTAGTTTAATTAAATCATATTTGTTTGTTAATTTCCGCCATTTACCTTCGACAAACGTTCTTTTTACTATTTCACACTCCTGTTCCGATGTAACACCGTCGGTTTTACACGTATATAAAACGCACATATAATCGTCTAAAAATTCCAACTGTTCTTCGGGGGTATGGCAACCAATACGCTCTAAATACATACTAAGTTTTGTTACTGTCCTGCAGGATTCAAGTTTTTTATCATACGTCAGGTTCATTTCATGCGTCGTATTCATTTTATTCCCTTTCCTTTCAACATACTTAGACAAAAAAAACCAACTCCCACCGATTTATAAAAAAACTTAATTGATATATTATATCATTAAAACTCTGATTATAACACTAAAACTTGTCGGTTTTTGCGGTGGTGCATATAAATTTACCACAAAAAGATATATTTGTCAACAAAAAAATTTTACATTATAATGTCTTTTGTTCACTTTATCAAGACATTTTATGCGAATTTTATGGCTTTTTATGATAATTTACAAAACGTTCATAATTACCCTCACGCATACCTCTGCGGTTTAACCGGCATAAACGTCACGGTCAAACCGCCCCATCTGTTCATACCCCCGACGCTTTTTTTCAGCATATCCCCCGCCGATTTGATTTTCGCGCCGAATATTATACTCCCCTGCCCGAACGGCAGCTCCACCGTCCTGATACTTTTCGGCGACGTTATATCATAATAAAACGCGTCGTACTGCTCGTTCGCGTTATTCGCGCCGAAGTCCGGAAACTCCCCCCGTTTCGGCTCGATATTGAAACTGTACGAATATTTTACCGCCGCCGCGTCGTCCGTCTCGGAAAAATCGAGCATGACTCCCTGAGTTACCGGGTCGAATATAATCTCCGCTCCCCGCCTTAACTCAATCTCCCCCACGTCGTAACTCACCCCGTCGATTTTGATTACGCTCATATATTTCTGCTCACCTCCCGTAATATAAATAAAATGAAATAAAAAAAGAACGCTGCAAAAAAATTTTCTTGCGTTCCCTTGACATATTTGTTTTTATGTTGTATAATAATTTCAGAGACGTTTAAAATATAAAGTACGGATAGCAGCCGGAACGGCCGGTTCAAAAGGCGGATATATACGGGTCAGCATGAAGTCAGTCGCCACGTTTCGATTCAGGGGCGACTAATTTACTTCAAAACTGAACAAATAAGCCAATAATAATATTATTGCAAATTTGATAAGAGATTTGAGCAAATTTTTGTTCACGCGCAACCCCCCTTTCGTAAATGAAATAGGGAATTGAGCCGAACCGCCCTGCTATCCGACCGGACTATGTCCGGTATTTACTATTATATCAAAATAAAAACGGAAAGTCAACAGGCTTCCCGTTTTTTTTATTCTACTCCCTTACTCCTCGCCGCTTAAATAAGCCGAACGCTTGACTCCCATTCTTATGTAGTCGAAAAATCCACGCATATCCCCGGACGGTTCAAGCGTTATATTAATCTCCGGCGTTACCGGCTGATTATTACTGCCTAACGAAGCGTTTTGACCGTTCCCCGCGTGACTCCCGGCGTTATAACCCTGGAAACCGGAGCCGAACGCGGCGTAGCCGCTTACCCCGACCGGAAAATCAAGCCTCGAACTCCGCGCGGCGATTCCCGTAAGCTTCGCTATCTGCTCCTTAGTGTGCGCAATCGCCATAGGCATTTCAGCGTCTATTCCCGATTTTACACCCAGAATAATATTTTTTCCCACTAAATCCCTGAATAGCTTCGACGGGGAGGAGATTCCCAGAAATCCCGTCACCGCGCCTACTATACCGCTGAAAAACGACTGAACGCTGTTCGACAGCCAACCCCCCATCGACGATATTCCAGCCCACACTCCGTGAACTATGTTCTCCCCGACTGCGTTAAACTGCGCGTATAAATCTGCAAACTGTTCGACAAGAGCCGAAACGATTTCTCCCGGAGCTTTCGAAACGTCTCTGATTGCCCTCGGCAGTCTTGAAGTCAGGGCCGTGAATAAACCAAACCCCGCGTTCGCGATTAAATACTCGTCGTCCGCAATTCTTTCGGCAATATTACCCGTAATCTCTCTAACCGATTCGCCTATATTTTTCGCGGCTTCCGGTATATTTGCGGCGAGAGCCGTAAATAAGTTAAACCCGGTATTTGTCATATCCGGCGTAAAATCAGTAAATCTGCGCGTTATTGAATCTGTTATGCCGGGTATAGTATTAACTATATTTTTCGCCGCGCCGGATATATTCGAAACCAGAGCCGTAAATAAATCAAACCCCGTGTTTGTCATATCCGGCTTAAAATCAGTAAATCTGCGCGCTACCGAATTTGCCAGACCGGGTATAGTATTAACTATATTTTTCGCCGCTCCCGATATATTCGAAACGAGCGACGTAAAAAAATCAAATCCCGCGCTTGTCATAACCGGATTTTTTGAGTTGATTGCCTGTATAACCGAGTTTATTATCCCCGGAACGACTCCCATAATCGATGTTATCGTCTCCGGGAGTATAATAAAACTCCCGCTTAACTCCCCGATTGATTTAATCATACGTTCAGAACCTATTCTGGTTATTTCGCCCATATTATCGAGCGAAGCTCTGAACTGCTGTTCGTTTAATTCAACGTCTATTGAAATAGTACCGTCCGACATTTTTAATTATTACCCGCCTTTCCCCAAATATTATTAAATTCTTCTAAATCCTGTAAATTATCTGAATATTTCAAATCCCTGTCAAAAAACTTCTCCGGGAGTTGAACCCTCTCTTTCGCGTCCGTCAATTTACTTAAATTATCGCCCGTCATATTGCTTAAATCAAGAAACCTCAGCTCTATTTTTCTCCTGAACGCTCCGTCCGGAGGAAGATTTTCCAGTAAAATCTTAAATTTATACCAGTGAAGAAAATCAACCTCGACTAAATCTATATTATATACGCTCAAAAAATCGGCGTAAATCTCACCCGCGTCGAAATCAAAACAAAACTGCGCCGAATCCTCGTTCGCCCCCCTTGTTAAAGGGGGGATGCCGCGAAGCGGCGGGGGGATTGCGGAATCCCCCGCGATAAAATCCGAGAAAATATCCGCCGCTTTCGTCAATTCGGGATAACCCGAAGCCCCCTTCCCAGAAGGGGGTGCCCGAAGGGCGGGGGTTGGAATCTCCCCGTCAAAAAACCATTCCGATATTTTAGTCGCTTTCTTCGCGTCCGGTATATTTTTGTCTTCAGCCAAGGCGAAAATTCGCAGAATATTCCTGAAATCCGGGTTTATTTTATATAACTTCCCGTCCGCAAACAAACTCTCCGGAAACGCCTTACCCTTCTTTTTATATAAGCTAAAACTACTCATAATTTTCAGCTATATATTCGTCGTTTCCGGATTCTGTAATCGCCTTGCAGATTTCCGTGAGCCACGCGACCGCGAGCCTGATATTCACAGGTCTGCCTCCGCTGATTTTTTTAACCGCTCCGTCTCCGAGAATTTCGTCTATTAGCATGACGATTTCGTTTACGGCGTCTCTGACCGACTGCAAATCTTCTTTTTTTAACCCCGCGTATTTCAATTCGAGCTCCGCGCTCCGGTTCAATATATCGATATCGGATTTCAAAACCCCGAATATATTCCCGTTTATTTCAATCTCGATATTTTGGGGAATCTCCAGTTCCAGCGCTAATCTTTTCATATATTCACCCTCCCGCGGTAAACGCGGGCTCCCAGGTTATATTGCCCGACGAATCGACGATTTCCGTGACCGTCGCCGTACCCGTAACCGGCGTTCCTCTCTGACTGATTAAAAAAGTCACGATTCCCGTAGAAAACGCGAAACTCTCAATCGTAATCAAAACCTGCGTAAGCTGCGCCTTATTCGCGTTCGAACTTCCCGGAGCTTTGTTCTGATATACTCTCAAAGCCTGGGTCACGGCGGCCGAACCCGTGTTTTGTTTCTGATACAAATCAAAGATATATTCGTAAACCGGGTCGTTTATATAAGCCGTAAGCGGCATCGAAGTAGTGGGTTTATACGTCTCGATTTCATCAGTCGGCGCGCTGTCCTCGATATATTCGTAAGTCGAGGTCTTCGCGTTCATCGAATCGGTCCATTCGGTCGATTTACCCACTCTCGACCATTTCGCGTCTCCAGTTCCCGTCGTGTTCGTGTTCAGGAACAGATAACTTAAATGCTTTTTTATTCTCTCATATTTTGCCATAAAATTATTCTTCCTCTCTTTGTTTTTTAAAATTTATTGATTCCCACGAGTTACGCGCTTGATGTATTTACTATCTTTGCCCTCTTTTTTAAAGAGGGTGCCGTCCGCAGACGGCGGGTGTTTTCGTCTCCCCGTATGCAACATCAAATTTAAAAAACACCCGTCAGCCGCTTACGCGACTGCCACCCTCTTTAAAAAAGAGGGCATTGGCGCAAATTTAAACTAACTGCGTAACTCGTGATTCCCAAAATATAAATCCATATCTTTCCATGAATTGTCGTCGTTCCATAAATCGGAGTCGTTCCATAACGGCCTGTAAGATATATCTTTATGCCATGCCGTATCTTCCGTGTAAATTAATCTTGCGGGGAACTGATATTTTGCCGAACCGTTGCCGTAAACCTGCGCGGGATTAACGGAATTTGCAAGATTCTGCAATTCGTAATCATAACAGTTTACCCCGAAATCGGGATAGTTCCCCTCGCTCTGCATCTCGTCCACCCAATTCTGCCATCGTCTGACTTCAAACATATTGTCCGTATTCACCCCATCCGTCGTATCCGATATATCGAGCATAACGGAAAATATAAAGTCATAATATACAAGACGCGAACCGTCCGTATAACTCTGCGCGCAGAACTCGCCCGAAACGGGCGAAACAGACCTGGCGCCGCAGTTTTCAGACAGCCAGTTCATTTTTAAACTATCATAATTATTAAAATTATTATATTGTTCCGCCCATTTCAGCAGACGTTCCTCTTTGTTTATATTAATATAAATTCACCTCCCGTTCCCCGGTGTTTTAATAAAATCCCCCACGTTTTTTACCAAACTCGCCCGGCCCGACAAAATCATCGCCCTGTCCCAATATGCCGTCGCTTTCTCGTTTTTGTCTCTCCTGAAGTTTTTCTTCTCCCCGTAATAGCAAAAGCTTGCGTAAGGCATAGTGTAAGTGACGACGCCTATATTATCCCGCGCGGATATTTTAGCGCTGTTCGCCAGAGAACCCGTGTCCATCGGGATATATTCCCGCATTAACCATCTCGCTTGACTCGCCGCGAACAGCGCCGAATTATTATTGACCCCGGAATCTCTGATAATCTGATTCACCGGCTTATTTAACCTAAATACGAACATAAAATTTTTTAATCACCCGTAAGCCTTAAATGCTTGCCTTTCATTTCGAAATCGCCGGAATTATTATCGCTGAAATTATAAGCGATTGATTTTATTACCGCGATATTAGGCGAATATAATCTCTTAACGTCGCCTATAGTATACGGCGAATTGCCGGTTATGTCTATATCGCATACCCCGAGAGCCATAATATCCCCCTCTTTCAATTCCAGTCCGGACAATCCCGGATAATACGGAATAATCGCAATACAGCTCGTATAAATATTAGACGTCAAATTATTTATATCCCTTTCGGTCCTGTTTCTCCACCTGCATTTTACCGGAAGTATTTTCCTCACGAAAAACTCACAACCCGTTCCCGGCGTTTTTTTTCTCTGCCATATAGTTATGTTTTGATTGCACCCCAGCATAATATTTATCCCTCACACTCCCCTGTAAAGCTCGATACTCGTAAAATATAATCTGACCGTCTCGAAAATTTTCTCGTCTATACTCAAATTACCCGAACTGTCAAAATAATTCTCCCTGTAGTTTTCGTTCGAAAACCCCGCGAGAGGAAGATTCAGCCGATTATTCCCGGCGTATAAAATATCCGCGATTTCATAGACGCACCGCTTGTTTTTGTCCGTCGGAGCTTTGAAACTCCGGACGAATTTTTTTATTTTACGCTCCGCGATATCCGAATATCTCGCGAAAGCGTCTTTATCCGGAATAATAGAATGACACGATTTTTTATAATCGCCGTATGATATACTCATCTTAAAATTTTTTTACCTCTCTCGTTATTTTTTTTGTTGTTGTGTAATAGACTTCTTTTAAAACCACCCCGTCGCGCCGCTTATGCGTCGCGCCACCCCTCCGCGGAGGGGAATTTCTCAACTCCGGCGTTTTATTAAATTCCCCTCCGTGGAGGGGTGGCAGGCGGCTTGTCCGCCTGACGGGGTGGTTTTACTCGCGCAAATTACACCCTAAATCTTATGTTTCAGCATCGCTATGCCGATGGCTTTATCTTCTGTGACTTTCTGCCAGTTGTTTTTGTTCGCCAAATCCGTATTCGTCGGCGTAGCCGATGTGATTACCGGGTTCGTCCACGAAACGCCCAGCGGATGCAGACACAGCGCCCTTCTCGATATGAGAATATCGTCGCTCGAGAGAGCGTCCCTGTGCATTTCGACCGGCGTGAGCGAATCGGGCGCGCCGTCTCCTCTGCCGAACACTCCGTCGGCGAATAAATATGTACAGTAAATCCCGTTTACAGGCGCGAGAGCGTCGTCGATAATTATCTTATATCCCAGATACGCCGGGAAATCCACGACTCCCTGCGAATTGGGTATATATTCTATTAAGTCCTGTTTCTGTAAAGTCGTAAATACTGCCGAATGCATGGCAATCGCCTTTAAGTCAGACGCAGCGTCGCCGAGAAGCTGCTTCGCGTCGAGTACGGAACCCGCGGTTATATTAGCCGCCGCGCCGGTTTTACCCGAAATATCCACGCTGTGCGAATCTTTAAGGGCCTCGCCGAAAATCCCGGTCAATATAGAAATCAATATTTTCTGTTCCTGAATATTCCACCATTTCGCGATTTGCTCCCCGGCAGAAGTCATGGGGTCGCTCCCCGCGAGAGACCCGGCGAGTTCGTTCGAACTCCACGCCTTACCCCTGATTAAAACGGGCGCGATATCTTTACCCGCGCTGATTTTCTCCGGTACGAGAGCTTCGGAATCGCTCAGGACTTCGTCCGAACCCGTAAGAGGCTTCATAAACGGCATATTGACAGTTTTTCCGCCTTTTTCGATAAGGGAGTCAAGTAACGGGTTACTCTGCGCAATCCCGCTGTTAATTATCGCCGAGAGTTCTTTTGTCTGGTTGATTACATAAGGCGCGAAAAGCTCCGGTATAATCAAGTCCGCTATTTTTGTTTTTGCCATAATTTTAAAATCTCCTTTTAAATTAAATAAAAAAAATATTTTGTTTTGTTGTTGTTTTGGGTTTTTGCGCTTGACGTATTTTCTGCCAAAGCCCTCTTTTTTAAAGAGGGTGGCAGTCGCGTAAGCGGCTGACGGGTGTTTTTGAAATTTGACGCCGCGTGATGGGAGACGAAAACACCCGCCGTCTGCGGACGGCACCCTCTTTAAAAAAGAGGGCAAAGATAGTAATCACGTCAACTGCGTCCCCTACATAATCTTCTGTTTCGCGGCGGCGGCGAGATACTTCGCGATTTCCGGGTTTTCCCTGTATAACTGCGCTTGTTTCTCCATGTTCCAGTGTTCTTTCTCAAACGGATTTATTTCGCTGATTGAATCGAAACTCCCCTGCGGAGGCAGTATTTTCGATATATCGACGTAATTTATTTCGTCGTCGCCGTAAACTGTAAGATTATGCTTTTTTCTTGAATTTAAATCAAATAAATCCCACAAAAACCCTCCGTTTTCATCAGTCACCAGACTGTGCAGAACTTCTTTGAAATCCCTGTCTTTATTCTCCGGAGCGAATATAATCAAGTCAAAATCGTCCGAGACGCTTTTTTTCGTCCGTTCGTTCACAAATTCCAGCCCGTGTTCGCAAAGATAAGAATCAAACACAAATTCTTTTTCGAGCTGCGCGATAAAAAACAACGCCTGCTCTTCGGTTATGTCGCACCCGAACAAATTCGCCTTATGCATCAACTCTTCTTTCTCTTTGTCTTTCTCAATCCCGAAATGTTCGAAATCCCCGAAATTCCCCGAATCTTGATTAACGCCGCCGGCGTCGATTTCCGTTTTCATCATCATCTGAATTTTCCTCCCGTGTTTTTTAAAATTTATAAAATTATTTTTTGTATTATCCCCGCTATTCCCCGTCCAAAAAACTTTCGGACACTTTCCTGTCCTCGCCGAAAATAAACATCCTGAGTTCCTCAAGCTGAACCGCTCCCGCGTGATATCCCTGCAAATACTGCGTCCACGTCTCTGAAGCGTCCTCGAGAAGCGAATAGTTCCAGTTGAATTTAACCCGGTATTCTTCGTTTCCTGATTGTCTTGATTTTCCCGGCTCGCATAAATCAAAGGCGTCCGCGATAATATTAAACGCGCCCACTAATTTCTCAACCGCGTTCTCTATGTTTTTCCTCATAGCGTCTACGGTCGCGAAAGTATCCAGAGTGCCGCGCTTAATCGCGGTCGCCGTCGCGTTAGTAGTATCCAAATCCGTCAGCATGCCTTTGTTCACCGAGACGGCCTTCTCTAAGAGCCCGAATAAATAATCCAGACCCTCAAAATAGGACGTATGCCTGATTTCAGGCGAGAAAACCTCCCAGAAAGACTGCTTGTCCACTCCTCCGCCCGACCTGAAAAGCTTGTATAACCCGGATTCCGGCAGCTTGCTGTCTTTGTCGAATAATAAATCGTCCGCGCCGATAAACGCCTTTTTGTTTCTGTATTCGTCGGGTATTTCGTTGAGTAAATCAAGAATCATTTTAATCAGCTTGTCCTGACCGTAAGTAACCGGCACGCCGCAGATATTATTTAACCCCGAATCTTTTCTGTTGTCCACGGGGCATTTAATAACTGAAAAGAGCATCTGCCCCGCGTCCGATATCGATATAATCCGCGGAATCTTTTCCCACCCCGGAACTTTTGACAACTTAACCGGCATAAAATCGAAATCGCCCGGATTTTTATTGCCGCTGTTCTTATCCGTTATAACAAAAGCTTTGTTCTCGATTGCGCAAGAGCCGTCGTCTCCGAGGGTATGCTCCTCGATTCTGATATATTTTACCGGCTTGCCTCTGTTATTTCCGGAGTTTTCGCAGTCGACAAAAAAGTCGGCGATGAAGCCGGCCTTCGTTATGATTTCCCCGCGGCGTTCGATTACGAAAAATCTGCTCTGCGGGATAATATCGGCGTAAATCTTATTATTATGAATATATGGCTTTAAGATAATCCCTCCCGTCCCGAACGTCCTCGCCGTAATCAAACGCAGTTCCGACAGACAATTTTTAAGGCAGCCGTTTAAAAAATCAACCCGGCCGCCTTTATTATCGCTGTTATTTTTATCCGAAGAAATAATCTCCGCGGACGCTTCCGAACAGACTATATTGGCCAGCCTGTTCGACAGCAGCGAGACGATATTGAACTCGCTCGTATCTTCGTATTTCAAAACGTACCCGAGTTCTTTTACCCCTTGCGAATCGACTTTACCCGAAAAATTTTTGCCCGTGTAAAAAATTTTTTTTATTTTGCCTAAAAGCTGCGTTATATCTGTAAACATTTCTAAAATCACCTCCTTTTTTATTGTTTTTAATTGTTTTTGTTTGCCTTAAATTGTTACCGAATTGTTAACTGCCCGGAATTAAAAAAATCGCAAATTCTCACAAATTCACGATTTTATGCGGTTTATGCCCCGATTGAAGATTTCTTGACTCTACTATTATACCACATCTCGATGTAACATTCTATAACATTTTGTATCATCTTTTAAAAAAATCGAAAAAATTTTTCAAAAATATATAATTACTTGAAAAATCCTCTTGACTTTATTTAATTACTGATATATAATATAATCAGAAATAAAATATATCCCTATTATTTACTGCGTATCCATATTTATGCTTTATTACTGTCTTATATGATTGTGATTTCTTGACGTTTAATCCAATCAAAACAACACAACACAATAAGTAATAGCAGGAGGCGCAAATAAAAAGATGAGAACAGAAAAGATTAGGAGAAAAACCAAACCCGAAGTCAAAAAGACGAAAATCGAGGTGATTTTTGCGAAAACGGAAAAACTAACTATGCAGATGAAGGCGAAATCCGACGAAATCGAATACTGGAGAAGTTTCGCGTCGGTAACGTCGACGGACCCGGGCAGAACCGGCGGCGGCAAATCGAGGAGACCCGGCAGCAAAATCGAAGTATGCGTCGCGAAAATCATGGCGTTCGAAGAATCTATCGAGCGCGACATGGAAGAAATCATAGAACTTCAGGAACAGGCGAAGGAAATGATAAAAGCTCTTAATTCGCCTAAGCTGGAAAGTCTGCTGACCCACAGATATATATGCGGCAAAAAATGGGAGGACGTCGCCGCAATTCTGGGTTACAGCTACGTACATACGCAGAGGCTCAACGCGCAAGCCCTCGAAGAACTGCGTAAAATCGAGGAAAATCTCCCGTAGGGGCGCGCATCGCGCGTCCGCCGCCGGTGTAAAATCAACGCGGCAGGTTGATAAATTTATCTTTGCCCTCTTTCGCAAAGAGGGTGCCGTCCGCAGACGGCGGGTGTTTCTGTCTCCCCTCGCGCAGCATCAAATTTCAAAAACACCCGTCAGCCGCTTACGCGGCT
>Ga0099364_10012774_pt1 | contig 11306 bp, 9 predicted proteins | sample TergutTh196P3_FD_73070 | JGI IMG/M metagenome (GOLD analysis project Ga0099364, IMG submission 73070) | Microcerotermes parvus P3 segment gut microbial communities from Pointe-Noire, Republic of the Congo - Th196 P3 | ecosystem: Host-associated > Arthropoda: Insects > Digestive system > Gut ...
GCGGAGCGGTTGTGGACTTGGCGGGAGGAGTATTTTCGTTTTATCGAGACGGATATTCCTCCGACGAACAATGTTGCGGAACAGAGTATTCGCCGTGTGGTGCTGGACTGCAAGGTGACGCAAGGTACTCGGAGCGATTGGGGCAATCGCTGGTTGGAACGGTTTTGGAGTGTGTTGTCGACGTGCGAACAGCAAGGAACGAACGTGATGTTGTTCCTGAGGTCTTGCATCGAGTCTGTTCTTCATGGTCTTGCTCCTCCGTCGCTCCTGAGCAGCTGATTTCTCTCTTTGCACAACCTCGTTCGACCAACTGCGGACAGAGTCCGTGAACGCTTACAATTTTTCGTTATTGGGGGAGGGTTGACAGTCGAACTGCAAAGTTTCGTCTATGAAAAAAAGGTAAAAATAGGAGACGACCATGCAAACAACAATGCGGTTCCTGAAACAGTTACTACCAAGATGATTTTACTACCTAAAAACACTGAAAAATAGGAGAAATCAAAAACCTCCTCACAAGATTAGGAATTAGATATTGGTTACACTTATCAACAAACCAACTATGTATGACGCACAGTTCCGATAGTATTATACAATGCCTGAAGTTCTCCTATTATTTCTTGAACTCCAACGCATCCGGCTCTTCCGCCGATACGTTGGCTCACACAGCGTTTTACTTGGGAAAAATCTATTGTAGGAATATCATCTGCGTACTCTTTGAGTTGATCGCCTCCTGATATTTGATATAATTGTCTCGCGAATTCCCAGTCGTCTGCGCCTACCCCCGAATCATTTAACTTGAATTCGTCCGGCCGAAAACGCTGATAAGAAAGACGAATTCTGCACTCGTAGTGAATCAGGATGAGCAACATTTTCCACGTGCAGTCGCCGAAGTTCGCCAAAACGTCTGCCGTTGTAGAGCAATCATAGAACACCCCCCAAAAGCACATAAACTGGCATGCCGCATCCATAGAGTACCGCCCCGTTTTGACCTCATAATCCGCAATAAGCGGCTTCAAATGGTTCCAATAATATAGAATCAGTTCCTCTATCTCCTTGGAATCCAATAGTGCTTCGTTAAGCGGCCATGCGGGACCATCAGTTGCAGGAATCCCACCAAACTTAGAATAGCAACTAACCCGATGTTTATGGCTATCTTCCAACGCATCACTGCGCTTGGCGGTACAATACGCCTGCTCGTAGTGAATATATTGACGAAAATGATCCGCCACTACTGGGTGTTTATCGTGGTCTTGCCAGTGCATTTCCAAACGACGGAGATGCCAAATTTTCAAAGCATCCAAATGCAAACGTTCTATGTGATGTGCTGCTTTGTCTCTGTTACTATCGATAAGAGCTGCAGGTGGAGCCTTCGCATAAACAACACGAGCAATGTGGTCCAAAGCGTTTCTTGCTTGGTCGATAACAGGATGATTTCGTAAAAATTTTCCCGTAGTGGTAGCGGTCGCAGTATTAACAACATCAGGGCGGAAAAGATTTATCGCAGCACCGAACCTGCGAGCAGATGGTTCAACAAGACTTCTTAGCATAAACACAAGACCTATTTCAGTTGCGATAACGAGTGCAACAGAGTCAGAAACACGCAAGAAACGGTATCCCCAAAAACTGTCGCTTAACCCCCCATCCCACGACACCGAGACACCTTGTGTTTTGAGAAAACACGCGCTGTCTCGGGAAAAGTCCAGCCGTGATCAATACAACAAGGTAAATTTCAAGACACCAGCAGTACCTCTATTCTGGTGCTCGAATATCCTCAAATTGCAATGGACGTACTCCCGCATCTTCTCTAGCCTTGTCCCAATCGGACAAGATCGGAGTGTAGTAATCAAGCATCTGGCTTGCACTCCCAGATGCCTTATAGCCAGCCAATCGAGAAACAGGCACACGTTCGCCAGTGGCCTGTTGGTCTGCGTAGATGGAACGACTTTGCACGTCCGTAGATGGATTTTCTGCCATTGTTCGAGTGAGTAGTGTTCACTTCCATCAAGTATCCCTGCATGTGCAGGAATCGTGTTATGGACGGTAACGATAAATAGTTTAACGGGGGGCCGATTGACACCGAGTCAATCGAGGTTCACAAGCGCGAACGAAAAACCAATTCAATTGTACCCGCCGGGCAGGAACACCGCAAGCGGGGACTTCGGACTTCCCGCTGACGTCCACTATCCGCCCGACAGCGAAGCCTTTTTTATCTCTCTACCCCATACTCAGACCGACGACAGATACGTACCTGCTCGGCCACAAACAAAAATGGGAAAAGAGTTTTACGTTAATGGACGCCGCGAGTGTTGGGGCTCGGCGACCACCCCAAGCAACCAACAAAGCGCAGCGTAACGGTTCGCCCCATATCTGTCAATAGGAAATGTGAAAAAATGTTGAACAACGGATTTCAGGGTTACGGTCACTCCGATTCAATCAAATTTGGCTAAGTTTCGGATTGTGTCAGGTAAATCACTTCTCCCACGGTGGCGACCAATGGTATCTACACATCTTTTAGTAGTGCGGGCATGAGTTTTCCGAGGGTTGTTTTAAGGTGGGCGATCTGGGAAAGGTCGAAGTTAATATGATCCAAAAAGTCGAAAATCCGAAGGAAAACGAACAGACCCACCAGCAGCATCCCCGGCGTCGGAGAACGACCACGGCGCAAACGCCTGCCGCTCAAACGAACCAATACCGCCTGGAATGCTTGAGACTCCGCACTCGCGTTTCCCTGCAAACCCCAAACCACCGCACACGCCATCGACGACACCAACAATCGCTTCAAAATCGCAAGGCCACTCTCCTGTTGCCAATGTTCCAACTCCTGACCGCCACTCTTCATCAACTTAAAATAACTCTCAATATTCCAACGCCAGTAATACCACAACGCCACGACCGACGCCGAGACATCCGCCGGAACGTTCGTCAACAAATACCACGTACTCAACTCATTTCCTGTTACAGGATCAACGACCTTTGCCATCACCAGACGCAACGTGAGCGGATCGCCGGGAACAAACACCGAGCGACCGTCGACCTTACGCTTCGCCGAACGATCCAATACAATTTCCGTTTCAGCAATATATTGAATGCCGCGTTTGCTCTTGATCGTGACCTCCCGACTCCGATGGAACGCCCCCTCCGCCTCAAGTTGAGCCTTGATTTTCAGGCCGTTCACGTGTTCGTCCCGCCAGCGGACGATGCGGTCGTCATCGCCGCGAACCAGGTACAAAAACCCGGCGGCGTTCCACTGACGGAGGTGGAAAACCGAGTCGGCTTCACGATCAATGACATGAATAATTGTTGCGGAAAGTTCCATCTCACCAATGTCGCGCATCAACGGCAAGACTTGTTCCAAATGGTGTACGTTTTCCGTCGTTTCCCTGGTGGCCTTGAGCAGTCCGTGAGCGGTTTTCAGGAACATTTGGACCGGCGCGATGGGGCGTCCCTTGCGCGTGTCGACGAGGAGTTGGGTGGTCAATTCGTAACCGATATCCTTTTTGTTGGAGATTTGTACGACATCCTTTTTTGCGGTATGTTTTTGGTAGGAGATTTTGGACCAATCGACGACGGCGAGGACGTAGTCAACACCGGCAAGTTGCTGTTTGGCAAAGTGTCGAAGGGGTTGGACCAGGTCGCTTGTCGTGACGCGATCATTGGCGAAAAACCGCCATGTTGCTTGAGTGACGGCAAAGGATTTTTCGACGCTTGCGGGCACGGCAAGTCCCGGTGCGGTCGCTTTTGCAAGTTGCATATGTCCCTTCATCAACTCAAAATACCGTTTGTTCAGCCGTTCGTCCGGCAAATGAATTGTAATCCCATCCAGTTTATTTTACCATAAACCCCTAAAATCCCCAAGACCAATCTTATCGAGCCAAAGTTGTGTAGATACCATTGGTTTCGACCAAGAGGGCGTAGGAATCGTATCCCGAATGGTCAACCGGATAGGGGGTGATCTTAAACGCTCCAAGCCGAAACGCCTTGAACCCTTTCATTTCATGGACATTGGGGAATTGGAAGGCATCGGGCAACCCGAATTTCACACAGGCTTGCATAATTCGGTTTGCCACCGCTCCCATATAAACGGGAATCGACGGATCAATGTGCTTACCGAGCGCATAATGATCCTGATGCGGATGCGAGATGATAAGGCCAAGAAGGTCCGGCGTCCGTTTTGTCAGTCCGTGAACGGCGGGAAGAAGAGCGGCATCATTATTTTCGGCATCGAGCGGCAGCCCCAAGTCCAGAACGATACGTTCACCGTTCGATGCAACAATTTCAATGCAATTGCCGCCAATCGTGTCAGCCGCCCTGCGAATACAAAGAGAGACGCTCATCTCATGTTAAAAATGTGTGTCGTTACGACGTTGCATAAAGGCGTTTCCAGTGTAAACCGATCCGAGTAAATTTCAAAACCCCTTGACTTCGCGAAGAAAAACAAAGACAATGTTTTCCCTATGGGGCACTCTCTGATAAGCGGACAACTTTCCAAACTTTATCCGTTTGAGTCGCGGTACTTCGACTTGGACGGACTGCGCTGTCATTACGTCGACGAACAAAGACCGCGAAATGCCAAGGACCGCGAAACGCTTTTGATGGTTCACGGCAATCCGACTTGGTCGTTTTATTGGCGCAACCTGATTACCGCATTTCGGGATCGCTATCGGGTGATTGCCGTCGATCACATCGGTTGCGGCCTTTCCGACAAGCCGTCGGAAGCGGAGTATCCGTTCACGCTGGAACGCCGCATCGACGACCTGTGCCGATTGATCGAAGGGCTTGACCTCCAACGGATAACACTCATTGCACACGATTGGGGCGGAGCCATCGGAATGGGGGCCGCCTGCCGCCTGCCGGAACGCTTTGACCGATTTGTGTTCATGAACACCGCCGCGTTTCGGAGTCCGCGCTGTCCGTTGCGAATTCGACTTTGCCGCTTGCCATTCTTTGGACGCTTGGCAATCCAAGGTTTGAACCTTTTTTCGTTGGCGACGCTATGGATGGCTGCGGCACGGCGACCGGCGAAAGAAGTTCGTGCCGGTTTGCTCGCTCCGTACAATAATTGGGCGAATCGGACTGCCGTGTATCGCTTCGTTCAGGATATTCCGCTCTCGCCGAAACATCCGAGTTGGAAAACGCTGACGGAAATCGAGGAGAAGTTGCCGTCCTTTCAGAGCAAACCGGTCTGTCTCGTTTGGGGAATGCTCGATTGGTGTTTTTCGCCGGAGTTTCTGAAACGTTTTCTCCAAATTTTTCCCGATGCGGACGTTCACCGACTCGACCGGGCGCACCATCTGCTCGTCGAAGACGCACCGGACGAAGTCATTGAAGCCGTGGACGGTTTTCTTCGGAAACATCACGTTTGAGGCGGTTCTTCGTGTGGCGTTGCGGCAACGCCCCAACCGGCTTCGTCTGCGGCGACCTCCGATTCGCCTTCGGCGGCTTCTTCTTCGGTGTGTTCTTTTTCGACTTTCGGCTTTTCGCGGCGTTTGAAGAATTCCTGTTCGATTTCGGGTTCTTCCGGCGTCAGATAATCTTGCAAAATTTCGTTACGACGTCGCAGCGCAAGCCAAGTCAACCCGGCAAGAAGGATCAAGCCGGCGGCGAAAAAGATCAGGAAATCAAGAAAGGGGGACGTGAACAAGAAAAAAGGGGGAAAGAGTAGGGAGTTTACACTTTATCCAGTTCGTTCATTACGATTTTTGTTTCATTTAATACGTGAATGATTTTTTGATAATGTTTAATGTCATCGTAATTCAATTTTCGGCCTTTGCGGTCTTTCAACCATTTTTGTGCCGGTTGATAACCGCCAATGTAAAAGTTCCATGCTTCCGGAGGAACATTGTCGAAAAATTGTGTTTCGTTAATTCGGACTTTGCCGTTCTGATATTCGAGCGTTTCGATCTCATTGGAGCCAGCAATGGGATAATTCGCCGTATCCTCTTGCAGTGTAACGTCTTCCATTAGGTGCAATTTTCGCAAATTCTCGCCGAGTTTGACCAATTTCCAGAACGTCTTTGCATCCTGGGGATAAGGCACTCGCGGAAAATCAATCTTCAGGAACTCTTTGTAACGCTCACGGTACGTCGGACTGTGCAGCACGGCATAGATATAGTCCAACACGTCAATCGGTGCGAAGGTCTTTATGCTTTTTTCTTTCTCTTTGGTGAATCGCAGTCCTGTCCGCTCGGCGATTTCGCCGATGATCGCTTCGTTCAAATTCGGCTTGCGATTTTCGTTACGGTAAAGTTCGTCGGAGTCGGGATAAAGGTAAAGAGGAAAAACCGAATAAGGGGCGAACGGTTGTGAACTTATTTCGATGGGACTGTTCGTCGTAAAGCAAATAAAATGTCTATGACTACCAAATTGACGAGATAATACGAGTCCGATATTTTCTCCCGCTAGAAAATGCTTAACGATTTTATATCCGGGAGTACCGATAAAACCCTTTGATTTTCCCGTATAAAATGTATAACGAAAATCAAAAGGACGATATTGGATCGGGATTGTCTGTCCGTTGGAAATATTGTCCGTTAAGTCTCTTTTGGCCCACTCGATTTTCCAGTCGCGTGAATCTTTGGGCAAGTCGAAGTGGTCCCGGATGCTTTCGGGATCAAGACGTAGAAAGTCTTTGATTGTTTTTTGTAGCGTTTTTTCAGTAAAGTGTATTGTAATTTTATCTCGTTCCGTCTTGATGCCCGGTCCGGTCAAGGGAAACAAATCTGTAACGGAAAACCCTTTCTCATATTCGTCCTGACCATGAAAATCTTTAGGCACCAGAAAATAAAACGGTTCATGCGGCGCAAGTCTGTCCCACTTGACCGATTTCAGTGTATTTTCACGAAGGAACGTATACTTTTCCTTTCGCCGTCCGAACTTTTCCGAGTGAAAAACCTCCGCCGGACTCCCTGGTGTCTTTTTTCCTGTTTTGATACAGATACAAATACTTGTTCCGATCTTTATTTCAAACACATTTTCGTCTCTTACCCCTTCCGGTACGGATTCGTTTCGTGTTGTACTGCCGTGCAGATTAAAAACGTACATTTTATCGAAAGATTGCAGGAGACTCCAACGCATTCCTCGGAATGAGGGATTATCGAGGAACCCATGATTAGTGATGTACGCAAGAATTCCCGTCTCGTTTCGATCAACGAGCATCTGACCGTAACGAATAAACTTAACATAGTCGTCATCTAAATTGAGTTTTTGTTCCTTTAACTTCTTTTCTGTTCCCGGTTCTTTTTTATAATCTTCAATCAGTCCATCGATCCAGTCGTTTTTATTTTGTGTGCTGACATTATAAGGCGGATTGGCCATCACGACCATGACCGGAACGTCTCGTTTGATTCGACGAGCGGCTTCCGCTTCGTGTGCAAGCCATTGTGCCATAAAGAGTTGCGGCACCTGCTCTGGTGCCTCTTCCAACGTGTTCGTCAGATAGATGTTCAGCCGTGAGTTTCCGTTACCGATAAATCCGGTTTCGCCGAGCGTCATGTTCAGTTTGAAATGCGTCATTGCATAACTTGCCATGAGGATTTCAAAACCGTTGAGCCGGGGGATCAGATGCTCTTCACAATAACCCGGCCACATTCCTTTCTGTTTAACGAAACGAGAATAGATGACGTTGATGACTTCCGCCAGAAAAGTTCCCGTTCCGGCTACGGGATCGAGAATCTGCACTTTGTGAAATTCCGTTGCGCCTCGCTTGACTTTCGAATTGTCCGCGAGCCCCTGAGTGAGACCAAATTCCTGTTGCAAAATTTCATCGACGGATTGTACGATAAATCGGACGACCGGTTGCGGGGTATACCAAACACCGCGGCCCCTTCGCAAGGTGGGATCGTATTCGGCAAGGAACGTTTCGTAAAAATGAAGAACCGGGTCATGGTCTTTTTGTCCGAATTCCGCTTGAATCGACGAAATTGCCACGGCGTTAAACAAGTCGGCCATCGCATCGACGGCCCAGTTGAGGCGAATGTCGAGATCGTAACCGGCAATATATTGAAAGAGTTTACGCAAAAAAGGATTGGAATGAGGGATCAGTTGGGCCGCCTTTCCCCGGGTGAATGTGGTGTCCGTTGTGTCGTTTAATCTTGCGGCGAACATGCCGTAAGCGATGGTTTGAGCATAAATGTCCGAAAATTCCTGCGGCTTGATGTCATGTAACAACACCTCACGAAAACCTTCCAACTGTCCGTAAATTGAGGACTCTTGTAACGAATTTTCATCATGGTCCAAAGCCTGTTCGATACTGTTTGCCAGCAGTTTGGCTTTGCCAGCCAGCATTTTTGAAAGTTGTTCGGAACTTTTGATGCTTTTCCCTTGGAAACCGGTGAAGGCGTGAATGATTTCAATCCATTTTCCGAACGCGACAGGTTCGGAAGTAACACCATTGCCTTTTGGTTTTCCGAGAGCAACCTCTTCCACCAGCTCGCCGCACACGCACCATTGGAAGGTCAGGTAATCGGTGATGACCAAATTCTCAAGCGATTGTTCCTTGTGGCCGATTAGTGTTGACAAACAGGATAGGCCATCCATTCGCGGACCGTCCAAACGTGATCGGCAAGACCTGCCGACATCGCCGGACTACACGGTCCCGGACGACCATCAGGACGACGTAACGTCCGAACCGACCAACAAAAATTGTAACTGTACATACTAAAACACGTCGCCGCCCGATGAATCTCCCAATCCTTCGAAAAACAATACGACTTCCGTACCTTGCGGCTACAACGATTACGATCCGTCCCATTGTGACGCTCAATAAACGACGTGTTCACTTTCCAACTGCACGGCGAAGCCGCCAGAGCCGCCTGGACCTGATCGGCCGTGCCAAATACCGTTCGGTAATCAATTTTCGTTACACGCCCCTTCACCCGCGTCTTGTGAACCGTTGCATACGTTAACCCCTTTTTCGGACGATAACGCGGTCCCTTCGGTCGTCCGCGTTTGCCAGTGCGCTTGGGAGGTCGTTTTTCGCCGAACGCCTTCAAAATCGCCTTTTTGTACGGTTTATATTCGTCGCTCGTTATCAGTCGCGGAGGCTTGAAATTCAAACGTTCCGCCGTTTTTTGCACCAACAATTCCGTGTTCTCTTCCGTCCGTTTGCCGTTGACGACTTCCAGAACAAGTTTGTGTTCGGCATCCAAGGCGACGTGATCCCAGTTGTCCCCACAACGAGCGTCCACAGGATTATTTTTGTCGCAGTTTTTTTGTTTCTTCCGCACAAAGTCCCACTTTTCGTCGAATTGAACCTCTTCGGTGTTCGGGGGAAAAATCGACCAACTCGTCGTGAAGTTGCTCGGCATGTTCTCCTGCAAGTTTTGTGTAACGGCTTACGGTATCGTGATCGACTTTCAATAATCGTCCCGTTTTTCTCATTCCCACCCCTTCGGCGATGTGTTCGAGGATGGCGATGGCGGTTTCTTCCGGCAGTCGGGAGTCGAACAAGACGGTTCCCCGTCGTTCGGAAAAGCGTTTTTTACAAATCAAGCAGTAGAGTAATCGGGTATTGTTTGGTCCGTAATGGGTACGAACGCGGATATTTTTTTCGCCTCGAACACCGTGTTTGGGGCAATTTTTATTCTGACAGCAAAACTTATCGAGGTCGTCCATGATCGTTTCTCCAAGGCTAAGTCCTTTGAAAACCAACGCCTACAGGGCAGAAACGAATCATGCCAAATTTCGTGAGTTCTGTCAATACTAATCGGGCACAAGGTTATTTCACAGGAACCCACATTATGAGAACAATCATCAATCGTTTTGACCTGCATCGTTTCGAGCGGCTTGTCTCGAAACTCGTGAAACCGTCGGAACTTCCGGCGTTCGTTTCGGTCGTCCCTTGTTCAGGCGGCCTGCAATTTGCGGCGTTTTGTAATGACGCCGTGCTGACGCTCACCGTTGCAACCGGAGACACCATCAAGCCGATCACTCTCCCCTGGACGACCCTGAAGGAACTCGCGGCCCGGAAGAATGGTGTTATCGAATGTGATGTCAACGGCAAGGACGTGACACTCTCATGGAGCGACGGCGGCGTTCCGCAAACAAGAGACGCCCGGTCGCTCGAAGTCGCCGGGACGATCCTGCCGCCTGTACCTGAGAATACTGCTGCGCATTCCGTCAGGCTGCTTGATGCGATGGTCGATGCTTCCCAATGTCTCGATTCGGAAAGCAGCCGCTACTCGCTCGGCTCGATCTGTCTGCGCGGCGCACGGTCGGAAATCCTCTCGACCGACGGACGGCAAGCGTTGATTCAGGAAGGGTTTGCGTTTCCGTTCAAGAATGACCTGCTCTGCCCGCCGTCGAGGATTTTCGCCTCGAAAGAACTCCGTGAGTCCGGCGATACCGTGACAATTGGATTTTCGGACGATTATGCCTGCTTTGGCATCGGGAACGTACACTTTTGGCTCAAGGCGGGGAGCGGGAAATTTCCGCAGGTGGACCAGTTCGCGAAAGAAATTGGCGGTCACACCTGGCTCCACCTTGATCCGACCGACGCCCTGTTCGTTTCGGAAAGACTCCCTCTCCTGCCGGGCAGGGAGGAGACCGACAGCCCGGTCCATGTCGAACTCGGCACCGGCGTCGCTGTTCGCGGCCATGACACCGCACAAAAGAGAGCCGCGGAACTGCGGCTTGCACGGTCCGGTTATGACGGAGCAGGTGTCAAGGTGTCGGTCAACCGGAAATTTTTGAAGAACGCGATCGCCTTTGGAATTACCCGGATCGGTTTTGATCCGAAAGAGAACGGCCCGCTGGTCGGCTATGGTGACCAAAAACAGTTCATCGTCATGCCGCTTGACGGGGAGGAACCGACGGTCGAACCGGGCCGACTCACCGTTTTGGTATCAGATGCCAAAAGGACGGCTTTGCCGAAAAACGACAAGCCGGTTAAGGTGTCACAGACGTCCCGGGGCGGAAGACCAAAACCGAAAACCGGGACGAACAGGAAGGCGGTCGTCCTCGACGACGCCCTGAAACTGCGTCAAAATCTGCGGGAAACGCTTGCGGGCGTGAACGATTTGATCCGGTCGATCCAAACGCAACGGCGTCAGGACAAGCTGCTCCGTGATACCGTGGCGTCACTTCAAAAATTACAAAATGTTTAACTATTTTCGTTTCACTAACACACAGAAAGGAATTTCACAATGGGTCTCAAACTGAATGTGGGGATTTCCAAGAAGATCGGTCTGCCCGACTACGGCTCGGCGGGGGCGCCCTGCCCCCTGGGACTTGGAATCCTTTTCTCCCCCCCGGGACCCCCGGGGGGGATTCCTCCCCCGGGTCCGGGGGGGTTTTTCCCCTCGCCCCCC
>Ga0099364_10012775_pt1 | contig 11305 bp, 6 predicted proteins | sample TergutTh196P3_FD_73070 | JGI IMG/M metagenome (GOLD analysis project Ga0099364, IMG submission 73070) | Microcerotermes parvus P3 segment gut microbial communities from Pointe-Noire, Republic of the Congo - Th196 P3 | ecosystem: Host-associated > Arthropoda: Insects > Digestive system > Gut ...
GATTTTCTCTCGTGTTTTCTGGGCGTCGGCGGATAAGCCGGCGGATTCCTGTGTGGCGGCGATCTCGTTCAATGCCGTGATCCGCAGATCGACCGAAAGGATCGAAATACGCTGTGCCGATGCCAATGCCGAATCAAAACGACCAAGATTCGCTTGAAAAACCGCTATCCGATAAAACAACTCCGGCTTCGGAGAACTCCACGATGGACAATCGGCGTAGCGGTTCATCAACGGAATCAGACGCTCTTCGATTTTCACCGCTTCGGCACGGTTCCCGGCTGCGAGGTGCGCTTCCGCCAGCAAAAGGGAAAGATCGACCAAGCGTTCCGGCAACTTGATATGCTGCATCATTTGTTCCGCATCGGCAAGAAATCCCTGATCGATTTGAGCGCGAGCAATCTCAGCAGCGGCTTCCTCCCGATTGTATTTGAGTTGCGAAAGATGTTTTACGGCATCGTCAAACCGGCCTGCCTCCGCTTCGGATTTGATAATCGATTGCCAAGTACCGGGAGTCAACTTTGCCTTGAATTTCGTAGAAACGTTCAGTGCATCGTCGACTCGGCCTTCTTCCGCCAAACCTTTGATGAGAACCCACAGAAACTGCTCGACGCTTCCGGGAAATTGCCGATTCTTTGCTTTGATGTCTTCGTATCGCCGGACGGTTGCTTCGGCGTCGTCAAAGCAACGAGTCTCAACCTGAAAATTCAGCAGTTTGTATAACCATTGATTTTGAATATACGGCATGTCGGCACGTTGTATCATTTCTTCGATCATCGGAGCGATTCGGTTCATACTGTTACGCAGTTGGGCATTGAGATTGCGTTCCTGTTCGATGTGAATGATTCCAATGAACGCAGAGTCTTTCGGCCTCCAAGTGCTGTAAGATGCATCAAGCGGTATCGGAATTGATTCGGCAACCGTCCACGCCTCGTCATATTCGCCCAGTTCGGCGAGGAGAACCGCTTTCTCGGCAAGGATTTCCGCGAGTGGCGACGATTGGTTTTCTGGAACATTCGGTTCCGGAGGAAAGTTCGGCTCGATTTCCTGAATGAAATGTAGTCCTTCTTCGACGAGTCCCGCTTTTCGGAAAATCTGGAGGGTTGGTCGCAATTTGTCCGGCTTTTGTTGCGGACCGACAAATTCCTCGATTTCTTTGATTATCAGCCGAATCAACGCAATCGCTTCCGGGATGTTGCCGTCCTCCATCAATCGGGCCGCAATACTGCGGCGGAGAGCGATTTTCGTTCCCTGCCTCTGCGGATTGTTCGGTATTGACTCGGCAATTTCGCCGGCCATATCGATGTGTCCGAGTTCGAGCAGTGTGAGGGCATAAACTGCCTTGGGGGAGTCCCGCTGATCCGGGGGGTTGATTTTATCGAGCATTTGCATCGCGTCGTCGAACAGTCCGGCTTTGGCTTGAGAGTTGGCAATGCTTTTGATGGCTTCGTGATAACGATACTGATCGTGTCGGATTCGTTTCAGGAGTTCGTCGAGTTCATCAAAGCGTTCGTCAGCGGCTTTGGCGGCGATAATGTGTTGAATTGTTCCCGCCGTGTATCCCTGCTCGTCTGGAAGCAGAGCGGTAATTTGCAGAGCATCGTCAAAGCGTTCCGCACTGGCCAGTTCCTTGACAACAAGTTGAATAGCCCTTGGACCATGCCAACGATGCCGGATTTTTTTCGCTCTTGTCAGTGCGTCGTCGAAATCCTCCCTTGCGAGGGACTGTTGCACCCGTTGATAAGCGTGCCAAGCCATCCGCGCATAAAGAGGAAACAATGCCCCAATGATTCCCATTATCATGAAAAACAGCGTGCAGCCCCAGCGTCCTGTCTTGGCCATGCGGCCCGGCGGCTGCGGTTTCGGAGCGAGAGCGTCAGAATATTCCGGCTCGTATTCGTCATCGTTGTCTTTAGCGGCGAAGAGCGGTTGGCGTTCAAGGAGTCCGAAATCGTCCGTCTCTTTCGGCTTCGACGGCCAATGGACGACCAAGTCCCGATAATTGACCGGCAGTTCCTGCGGCGGAACGAGTCGGCCCCTTTCGACTTGTTCCTGAATCGTCTTGTGGACCCAAAAGAAACGGCGATAGAAATACCAATGCGGCCAACGCAACGGCCAAAAAAGCAAGCGACGAACGTACTTGGCCTGTGTCCGCAGAATGGTGTTTTGTGCAATCTCCGTCGCCGTCGGTTTCGGCTTCGGATCGTCGAACGGATCACGGGACGGCACATTGCCCCACGGATACTTCGGCGAATACGGTGTCCGCTTGACGCCGTTTTCCTCCAAATAGCGTTCGGCTTCGAGATGCAGTTCCCAGATTTCTTCGAGGCTCTTTTTCGGAAACTGCTGCATGTAATATCCGGGAGGAGCGGGGAGCAACATACCGTCGCGGACATTCCCGGTGTCGAGTCCGATGTCGTCGTCGTACAACGTGTCGATTTCGTAGTAGGGAGCGTTGAAATTCAGGTACTGTCCGAGCGTGGAACAACGCTCCGGATGCTCCCACGCCGCAATGATGATCATCTGAACGCGGAACATCCCCACGTAGTGGAATCCGTGTTTCTTCGCCCAAGCGTCCGCTTGGAGAAACAGGAGATGTTGGGCGTTCGTCAGCGTCAGGTTTTTCAGCGGCACGAGCCGACTGACGCTGAACGAATAGCATTGGAGGGCAACGGTTACAGCCGTTACGCCCCAGATTATGGCGACGAACATCAGAATGCCGCCGATGGCGGCAAGGATGGGAAAAAGGTCAATGGGCGGCATAGCGACCTCCGGGAATGCTGATTGCACTGTTGCGTTCAATTATCCCTGAAAAGCCCTGATTTGGCAAGTTATAACTGCAAGTCTCACAATAGGTAGGTTTCACAATAGGTAGGTTGCCGACCGCCGGGCGGCAACGTGCGGTACTCCGCACAAGCCCCCCGTGTCGGCTGTTGCCGACGCAACCGCCCGGCGGTCGGTTGCCTACCTTTTCCTCATTTGAAACTCGCACTTGCCTCGCCCATACTGTTGCGGTTGTTTTTTTTCTGTAAATGAGGTAAAAATAAAGTTGTCTTCATCATCATAAAACAATACCAAACCAAATCTTCCACCATGTCCCCGCTTCGCAGGGAAGGCTGCACTCCTTTCGTTCCCGATGAAAAAACACCTCCCGCTTATCATCGTGCTTTTCGTCATCGTCCTCGTGATCGAGGCGATACTCCTGAGCCGGTTGGTCACCCGCGACGGTTCCGAAACGCTCTTCGGCATCATCGAGGTGCCGAAAAAAGAGACACCGAACCGGGCGGAAATTGCCTTCGCCAAAATTCCCCAATCCGATGGGCGCGACAAACGGCAACGAGTCGAAATCAAAGGAAAATTCGTTACGCCAATCAATTTGCCGCTGGACGACGCCGTTTTCTCCGGATGCCTGTTCACCAAAACGTTGACAAGCACTCTCGGCGGAAAGGTCGAACCGGACGGATCGTTTTCCTGTAACGGATACGTCGGTGCCGAATATGTTATCTTTTTTCGGGACGAAACGGGACTGTGGGCCGCACCGCCGTTCACATTGATGACCTTCGATCCGGAGAAAACCGAGTACGAGATAACGATTCCTGTTACACCGGCGAGGCACGTCGTCGCAACGGTTCGGGACAAGGAAACCGGCGAACCGCTGCCCAATATCCGTTTCGAATACACTCCGCTGTATGAAGGGAATTTCCAGTTTGGCGGACTGAGACATTTCCGTTCCATTCTGCCGGTTTATAGCGACGACGAAGGAAAATTTCGTTACACGATTTCGACCGGCGAATACGTCTTTACGGTCGCTTCCGCATCGTCGGCGTATTTTTCGGACAATTACTGCACCGAGGAGGTGATGTCAGTTTTCGCTCGAAAAATTACCGTAACGGAAGAGTCGCCGGAACCGGTCGAAATTTCGTTTGAGTTACCGAAACTCTTCACTGCCCGACTGTTGAATCCGGACGGCACTCCGGCAAAAAGGCAAACGGTGACGTTTCGCGGATACGGTTGGAATGACGAATATTTCAGTACGGAAACCGATGACGACGGCAACTTCCAACTTCACAAGGTTCCGGAGTTCGTCGAAATGACCGTCAATTCGCCGGGCCTGAATCCGGGCGGTGGCGAAAAATTCCGGCTGCATCTCTGGTTCGACAAAGAACTTACGCAGGAACCCGAAAAATACAAAGAATTCCGGTTACACCAATCTGCAACGATCCGGGCAAGGTTCGTCGATGCTGCTGGCGATCCGATCACCGACTTTACGACAAACAGATTTCATTACAATAAACCCGGCGGAGCGAAGCGGCTCAATTACGGTTACAGATTCCATTCGACGGCAACCTCTGTTCCCGGCGAGTTTGTCTTTCCCGATGCAACACCGAACGTCGAATATCACTTCGCAGGCGACTTTCCGGGAATACCGTATATGCGTGATTGCCTCTCAGCGACGCCCACGGAAAGCGGCCAAACGCTTGACCTCGGCGACGTCGCCGTCACGTCTCCAATGTTGTTTAGCACATCGACGGGACCGAAACAAATTCCGGTTAATCTTTATGATTCGCTCGGCAAACTCGACCGGTTCGATTGTGTAACATTGGAACTTTACAGCAACGTCAGTACGGGGCGAGGTTCTGTCAACAACATTACGAAAGGCGATTACGTCAAGCATATTTTTGAACACGATCAGGAACGTTGGATGGCAACGGGCTTTCTTGATCCGTTGAACCGTTGGGCCGTCAAGCCGCTCATTTGGCCACCGACCGAAGATTGGGACGCTGTAACAGAAATTCGTGTCGATACCGAACCGGGCGAAATGATTCGCGGTGTCGTGCTGGACGAAACGACTGGCAAGCCGATTGCCCGAATGCCCTTTTTATTGGTACAAAAAATTGATTCGGAAGACGAAAACGCTCCGCCGCCGCACATTTTGACGCTCGAATGGAAATTGAGAACCGACGATCAAGGCCGCTTTGCGCTGCGGATGGTTCCCGGAGATTTCGTTATCGGAATCGGCGACGCTTATTCACATTTTCGTAACACATCGCCGGACGACCGAGGAAGAAAATTATGGACGCGGAATATCCATCTCGAATTGGGGAAGCCGATTGACGTGGAATTTCGCATTCCGCCGCCGTTCGTCGGTCGAGTCCTGACGACGGGTGGTCGGCCTGCTCCGAAAACAAACGTCGAGGTTCATTGGCTGTCGCGGCAAACAACGTCCCTGCAAACGGACGACAAGGGCGAATTTCGGTTACGTCAACCTCCGGAAGCATTTTCGTACATTACGTTCCAAGCGGAAGGCTCTTCGGATAAAGCGCAACGTTTAATCCGTTGGATCGAACCGGATGAAATTAACTCCGACAGTCCGATGGTTTTCCGGTTGAGTAACATTGACGTCATTGGCAGACTTCTTGACGGCACCGGCAATCCGGTTCAACATCGGTCGATCAGCGTTTCGGCGGAACGAACGGAGCAGACACCGAATGCCGCAAGATATAAACAGGCACCGTATCTTTCTCACGGATCATTTGGGAGCAACAAAGGTTTCTTCCGCGTCAGCGGTTTGACAGCGGGCGTTAAGTATACGCTCCATTATTCCGATGAGGATGCCGTGATTATCGTTCCCGCCGCCAAGGGTAATACCATTGATCTTGGCGATATTACTGTTCCGTAAATCGTAGAGTCTTTCCACGGAAAAAAGTACAAAAATTTTCGACAAAAACCCTATGCCACCCAAACGAATTCTGGTCATCGAAGACGAAACGGACATCCGCGATATGCTCGTCCTCCGTCTGAAAAAAGAGAAGTTCGATCCTCTTGAGGCAAGAGACGGCCAGTCCGGTCTGCAAAAAACGCTGGACGAACGGCCCGACCTTGTGCTGCTCGACCTGATGTTGCCGTTTATGAACGGACTCGACGTGTTACGGAAACTACGCGAAAACCGAAAAACGGCCCAAACGCCGATCATCGTCGTCAGTGCCAAGGGCGAAGAAAGCGACGTGGTCGTCGGACTCGAACTCGGTGCCGACGACTACGTTGCCAAGCCCTTCAATATGTCCGTCCTGCTCGCCCGGATCAACGCCCTGTTGCGACGCTCCCAACCAACGGAAGCGGTCTCGCCAATCGTCAGCATCGGACCGATTGAAATTGACACCGAGCGATTTTCCGTAACAATTGGCGGCGAATCCGTTGCGCTAACCCGGACCGAGTTCGGCATCCTCCACGCCCTTGCAACCGCCAAGGGACGAGTGCTGACGCGGAACCAACTGATCGACCAAGCCATCGGAAACGACGCTATTGTTACCGACCGAACCATTGACGTTCACGTTACGTCATTGCGCAGCAAACTCGGCGAAGCGAGGGAATTCGTCGAAACCGTGCGCGGCATCGGATACCGGCTATCAGTCGTCGATGTCCGATGAATCCTCCGAAGTACCGGCTAAATGGTGTCGGATGATTTCGCCGCTGAACATAAAAATTGCGTCTTCGGCAATGTTCGCACAGAGATCGCCGATCCGTTCCAGCGAACGACCGAGCGCCGTCAAATCGTACCAAACTTTCAAGCGCCCGTGGAACATTTCCTCGGCGGCGAGCGTCTGATCGAGGAACTCACGGAACAGTTCGTCAGCAACGTTGTCCGACGCAATGACCGACCGGGCAGCGGCAACGTTACATTCCACGCTCGCTTCGCTGCCTTCGTTTTCGCTGTGTAACGAAAATAGCCGCATCGTGTGTCGGAACGTATCGCCGACCTGTTCGGCCAACTTGAAGAAAGCGGGAAACGCCGTTAGCGAAACGCCTTCCTTTTTCATTCTGCGTCCGCGCTTGGCGATTTTGACACAATAATCGGCGATGCGTTCCAAATCGCTGTTTGCCTTGACGACGAAACTGATTCGCCGCAGATCAATGGCCGTCGGTTGAAACAGTGCGAGCATTCGGATACATTCGCGTTCCGTTTCGACTTCGCGCCGGTCGATGGTCTCGTCGGCATGAATGACGATTTCCGTGTCGTCGTCCTTCCCGCTTTCCACTGCAACCATTGCGTCGGCCAGCGATTGCTCGACGAGCAACGCCGTATGATCCAGTTTCAAAAAAAGACGCTCCAAACGTTTGATGAGTTCTGTCATGGTTTTGTCGATGTTATTGAGGTTTTAGTTGAAAAATTTGCAAACAGCGACGATCAACGAAACATTCAACAAGCGGTTTTCGAACGGGGGCATTACCGCACGATCCATTCCGTCGTTTCGCCTAGGCTGAATAGCATCCCCATAAGGTTAAGCGATGTTCTTGTTTATGGGAATCCCCCGACACATAAAATTAACAAAAGCTAAAAACCGCAATTATTCAAAACGCCTGAGACGTACTCAAAACTTTCCCTTGCCAACCGTTCTGGTCCGGGAGCGTAATCGAAAACCTCGACGGACGCCCAACCATCATAACAGATCTCCTTTAGAGCCGCGAAGATCGGTTCGAATTTCAAGTCGCCGAAACCGGGGCCTAGTAAATTCGGGTCGTTCAGGTGAAAATAAATTAAATGTTTTCGATTTTTGCGGATTAGTTCGGGAATCGTACTGTATTCGGAACACATCGCCTTGCAATCGAGGTGCAGAGCAATACGTTCCGGCACGCCGATTTTTTCGACCAGTTCGACGGCTTCGGTAGCGGTTGTCAGAAAATCGGTTTCCTTGGGAGTAAGCGGTTCGATGGCAATCTGAACATCATAGCGTTCGAGCTTCGGCAGGACACCGGACAAAACCTCAGCGGCATAGGAAAACGCCTGCTCCCTCGAAACACCAGGCAAAAGGCTGCGTTGTTTTGGCGAACCGAGCACCATAAACTTTCCGCCGAGGTCTGCACAGAGGTGGACGAGATCACCGAAATAATCCATCGTGGTTCGCCGAACAACAGGATCAGGCGACGTCAGATGGTATCCGGTCGTCTTGGCGAGCAACCAATGGATTCCCGAGATTTCGATGCCGACCCGCTCTGCTTGGCGTCGGACTTCGTCCCGTTTCGCAACGGTAATTTGCCGAGCGTCCTCCGCCAACGTAAACGGAGCAATTTCGACGCCGGCATAACCGACTTTCTTGACGAAATCGAAGACTCGATCAAAGGGAAAGCCCTTGTCCGTGGCCCACGGTTCGAACGTTTCGTTGCAAATTGCAAATTTCATATCTTGCATTATATCAAACTGAAGGGCATAAGAAAATATCCCATTGTCTCCCCCATCGTATCGGCCCGACGACCGTGGTAAACTTTGTGAAACGGCTTGCCGAGGACACCCCAATCGGGTACAATACCCGAAAGAGTTGTTTCCACAACATGACTACAGAACCGTCAACCTCTACAGAAACATGATGAAATTACCCTTGCCCGTCCTGTTCCTTTTGTCGACCGCTCTAACCTTCACGGCGGGACAAATGCTCATCGCCGCAGAAGAGCGGCTTGAGAATCCGATTTTCAAGTCGTCGCTGGAATTTCTAAAAACACCGTTGCCGGTTGACAATTCCACGGCAACGACCGAGTCAGCCATGAAGGCGTACATCGAAAAAATTCCCGGTACGGAAGTCACCTTCAAAATGATTCCGATCAAAGGTGGAAAATTCCTGATGGGCAGCCCTGGGGGCGAAAAAGGCCGCTTGGACGACGAAGGTCCGCAGCATGAAGTCGAAATCAAACCGTTTTGGATGGAAGAACACGAAACGACTTGGAAGGAATTCGAACAGTTCGCTATCGGCCTATTGCAGAGAGCCCGTGCGCAGGACCTTTCCTTCGAACAGTCGCCTCAGACAAAGCTCGCGGATGCCATGGCATCTCCGACGAGGGTGTGGGACCCCGGTGTCATCAGTTACGGCCATTTTGGCAAACCCGGCTATCCGGCCAGTGGCGTAACGGTTTATGCCGCGCAAGTTTATTGTAAATGGTTGACGGCCCTCACCGGCAGGTACTACCGTTTGCCGACCGAAGCGGAGTGGGAATACGCCTGTCGCGCTGGCTCCGCAAAAGCGTTCTCCTTCGGAGATGATCCTGACGTTCTTGAAGATTACGCTTGGTTTTTCGACAACACCGACGGCGAAGGATACAAGAGAGTTAAACAGAAAGAACCGAACGCCTGGGGGCTATACGACATGCACGGTAACGTTGCCGAGTGGGTGCTCGAACAGTATTCCCCCGATACGTATAAAAATCGCAAGCCGGATATGTTCGGTGCGCCGGTCAAAAAACCTTCCGGCTCGGGTTTCGGACAAATTGCCCGCGGAGGTCACTGTGAAGATGATAATTTGTCTGACCTCCGCAGTGCAAGACGCCTTTTTTCCATCAAGAAGTGGAAGGATGGCGACCCGCAGTTTCCGCAGAGCATTTGGTGGACAACCGACGCCCCCTTCGTCGGGTTCCGCGTTGTCAGGCCGCTCGAACCGCCGAAAACCGAAGAGGAAGCACAACTGTATGAACCGGACCCCAAGGTCTGGTTCGATTACGCCGAGTTGAACTCGCGACAACAATAGACCGTTGTCTAACCTCTGTTTGTCTCGGATAAGACGGCAGAATCGACTGCCATCTGCCGTCTCGTGGGACAGGTCGGGGGTGTGCAACAATTTATTATCCGCTTTCTTTTTTGAACAAACGAGGTGCGTTAACGATCGTTGACGTATTTCGTTGTTCGTTGCCTTATTTTCCATGAAACTCGAATACACCCCCAAGTACGATCGTTTGATCGGTATCGATTCGGACGGTTGCGCTTTCGACACAATGGAGCTGAAACACAAGGAATGTTTCGTTCCGAATACCGTCAAGTATTGGAACCTGCAAGGCGTCAGCAAATATGCACGAGAAACCTTTGAATTTGTCAACTTGTACTCAAAGAGCCGCGGTATCAACCGCTTTCCGGCTCTGATCGAAACGCTCCAATGGTTGCAACGGCGTCCCGAAGTCAAGGCTCGCGGTGTCAAAATCGAGATTCCGCCGTCGCTGATCGATTGGGTGGCCCGAGAAACGAAACTCGGCAACCCGGCACTAAAAGCGGAGGTCGAAAAAACGAAGGATCCCGGTCTGACGCAAACGCTGGAATGGTCGTTGGCGATCAACAAAACGGTCGATTTTATCGTCGGCGAAGGCGTTCCGCCGTTTCCGTTTGTTCGGGAGTCCTTGGAAAAGATGCAGGGGAAAGCGGATGTTCTCGTCGTTTCCGCGACGCCGCAGGACGCTCTGGTCCGTGAATGGGAGGAGCAGAACATCCGGCAATTCGTCGCCGCGATCTGTGGTCAGGAAGTCGGTACGAAAAAGGAATCGCTCGCCGCCGCGCAGCTGATCGGCAACTACGGCAAGGACAAAATCCTGATGATCGGCGACGCCCCCGGCGATCAGGCGGCTGCCGAGGCGAACGACGCTCTGTTCTTTCCGATCAATCCCGGTGCCGAGGAAAAGAGTTGGAAGCGGCTCTTCGACGAAGGCATCGACCGATTCTTCAGCGGAACCTTCGCCGGAGCGTACCAAAAGGAACTCGTCGAGGAATTCCATACGTTCCTGCCAAGCACGCCGCCGTGGCCGGTAGAAGCGTAAAGCGAGCCTATTGTCCCCTCTCCCTCTGGGGGAAGGGGGCAGGATTCTCACCTCACGCCTTCCTCGAAGCGGAACTGTAAGCCGGGTTCTGTTCCCGTCGTTTTGAGACGACGGGCGACGGTCATTTCTCTAGGAGTTCGATTACTCGAACCCTCCAGCAGCCTACCCGGGGCTGCGAGCGGATCGGACGTCCTCGCCCCTGCTTGGCCTTGCTCCCGGTGGGGTTTGCACTGCCGACCCGGTTACCCGAATCGCGGTGAGCTCTTACCTCGCCTTTTCACCCTTACCGACGACCGAAGCCGCAGGCGGTATGTTTTCTGTTGCACTTTCCCTGATCTTGCGACCGGCGGACGTTATCCGCCACCGTGTCCGATGGAGCCCGGACTTTCCTCCCGCCGTCAAACAACGACCGGCGACCGTCCGTTCCGCTTCGGGGAAGGGGTTAGGGGGGAGGAGTTAGGAGTTAGGAGTTAGAGAATTAGGGATTAGAGCAGTTCTAACGTTTGTGTACCAAACGCCCCTACTCCCCATACGTTTCAACTTAAGGCCGTAGCCGTCAGGGTTCCCGATCAAAGGAGCATAAAGAACTTCTCAAAGACAACATTGCGACAACATGAAACAACCTCAGTAGTTAAGAGGCCCCACAAATAATCAACCTTATTTACCTCATTTGCCTTACTGTTCTATTCAAAATGAGATAAATAAGGTTAGGTTCTTTTGTCGTCCTTCTGCTACTGAGGTT
>Ga0099364_10012776_pt1 | contig 11304 bp, 9 predicted proteins | sample TergutTh196P3_FD_73070 | JGI IMG/M metagenome (GOLD analysis project Ga0099364, IMG submission 73070) | Microcerotermes parvus P3 segment gut microbial communities from Pointe-Noire, Republic of the Congo - Th196 P3 | ecosystem: Host-associated > Arthropoda: Insects > Digestive system > Gut ...
TATAGTCGATTAACTTGAAAATCGGCTCAGGATTTGCGAGAATATTTTTCGTCTGGCAAGGAAAAAAGCGCAGGAATACTTTTGTATTACGAGCATTTTTGACGAAGTCAGATGGAAAAGGCCCCGTAAAGACGAGTTGATTTTCAAGTTAGGAGACTATTAAGTATCGAAAGTTCTGTGGGAAGTTGAAGCAACATCCCACTTGAAAAATTCCGTCAAGTAGTATATAATTAGAGGAAGTAACGATCAACAATTGGGTATTAGCCGTCAAGTACAGGAGAAATGGCGGGAAATACCGTGTGTTGTGGAATTTTCATCAAAAAGAGGCAAATTTTGGATAATGAAAAGCGAAACTTGAACGATAGCGCAAACGGCGCCGGGGACGCGGCAGAAATGACAGGTTGGCGGAAGCTTGCCGACAAGTTCAAAAAAGGGGTGGGCATCAAGGATGGCTCCGACGTAAAACCAATGCTCACCTACTCCTCGGCTCGAATCGGCGAGCAAGCCGCACTGCGCGTGTCAGGGGCGCACTACAGCCCGTTCCTCACCTACACCGTTGGAATGAGTGCGGGTCATATATCACAAATGGCGTTCATTCGCGGGGTTTGGGATGCAATCATCGACCCGTTTTTGGCAATCTTTATGGATCGCACCCGCTCCCGCCTTGGCAAACACCGCTCGTGGATACTGGCAGTTGCCATCCCCCTTGCACTGTCATACATAATGCGTTGGGATCCTTTCGGGTGGGTACGCGACGGCACTGCGGAACAGATTTTCATGTACTACCTCCTCACAGGAGTTCTCCTCTCCACCACACAGAGCATCTTCACAATCGCATACGACTCCATGCTCCCCACCATTGCACCGAATTATTTCCAACGAACCCAATATAACTCCATGGGCTACATCTTCAACGGCATTGGACAAGTCCCCGCGCAGCTGATTTCCTCTTGGATGATTGGCATTCGCAGCACCCGGGATTACGACTGGGATTTATACCCGCGTATCCTAACACTGGTGGTCGTATGTAACGTAATATTGGCGTTTTTTGTCATCTTCATGGTGCTGACCACCAAGCAACCAAGCTCCAAGGATATACCCCCCCCCCCCCGGGCATTGTTCACCTTTTTTTACGGGCTGCTGGACGTATTCAAAAACCGCGCGTTCCGTCTGTTCTTCTGGTCATACTTTTTCCGTCTGTTCGCCGCCGTTTGGAACAATGGTATGTACTTTCTGCGGGAGGTCGCCGACCGTTGGGACTTACGGGCACAATTACAGATTGTGGAGGGACTGGAAATCGCCGCTTTCCCCGTGAATTTCCTAATCACAAAAAAGCACGGCAAGCAAAAAACCGCAAAGTTGACAACCCCTTTGCTCTATGTCTATTACCTCCTTGCCCTTGTCCTTAACCCCAACAGCCCCCGGGCGTTTAGTACTGTGGTGCTTTATTTGCGGGAGGCTTGCGCCACCGTGGGGACATCGGGTCTGGGCTTTACTCACGATAACATCATGCCCGACGTCACCGAGGTGGACGAGATGATTACAGGGCGCCGCCGGGAGTCGACAATCCTCTCCTTCCGCTCCTTTATTAACACCATGTCCACCAGTATCATGACGAGTTTTGTGGGTATTATTCAGGAGTGGTTCGGCGTCACTGACGACACGACCGAGAACCATATGTTCACCGCCCGCGCCTATCACATCCACCCCAAGCTAGACAAGATTTTTGGACTGAAGCTCCTTTGCGGCGTACTGCCAATCATCTTTATTTGGCTGTGCCAATACACCCTCAAGAAGTACAAGATGACCGAGAAGGACCATGAACTTATCCGCCGTGTCATCAATGAACGCCACGAAACCGGCGCCGCCGCTGTCACCCCTGAGGAGAAAAAACTCCTTGAGAGCCTTTCCGGACAAAAGTGGGAAAAAATGTGGGTTGGCACGCGTGAGGACGTAAGCGAAAAGCGGGAGCCGGAGCTAACCGGTGCTTAGAGCCTGCCGACAGACTTCAGAATCTAACTTAGGAGAAAGAAATGAAAACAACAAAAACACCATTTTTCATAGTCCTATTGAAAAGCGTGACCATTTTACTTTGTCTGTTTATGGCTCTCCAGTTTTTAATGGAGTTTGTCACCTACACTTTCAGCGTAACAGACACCAGGGCGCAGGTTTTCGAGAGTTGGGGGACAAGCTCCGCCTGGTGGTCACAGGACATAGAGTCCGAGGAGTTAGCGAACGAAATCGCTAAGGCTCTCTACAGCAAAACCGAAGGCTTGGGGTTGGACGTCTACCGCTACAACGTAGGCGCGGGGGAGCGCGACAACCCCAACAGCCGTATCGCCAATCCCCGGGGTCAGACCGAAAGCTTCTATGTTTTCAGCGAACAGACGGGGCAGTGGGAATACAACTTCACCCGGGACGCCAACGCGCGGCGTATGTTGACAAAGCCATTGAGCAGGGGGCAAATCAGGTGATTTTGTTCTGCAACAGCCCCCATTATTCCATGACCGTCAGCGCTCACGCCTCCGGCGCCTTGACGGAATTCACCACCAACCTCGCCCCGGAGAACTATCAGGCGTTTGTGGACTACCTCCTGACTATCGCCGACTGGTTTGTGGAACAGGGCTACCCGATAACTGGGATTTCTCCTATCAACGAACCAATGTGGCGTTGGGGCGGCGACTGGGTAGGGCAGGAGGGCTGTCACATGAATCCCGAGGAGTCCATTGCACTGTTGGAGCTTTTCGCTGTAACAATGCAGGAGCGAAATTCCCCTTACGCCCTCTTTGCCCCCGAGAGTGGCGAGATGACAAATAACTACAAGCACTACAACGACCTGTTTTTCTCTAGCGAAATCCTCAACGAGTTCTGCGACACTTTTTCCGCCCACTCCTATTGGATTACCACGGGGCAGAAGAAAAAGGCGGGCGAGCGTTTCAGGGAGATGTATCCCGACAAGAAGTTTGAGGTCAGCGAGTGGTGCGAGCTGCCCATGAAGATTGACTCGGACTCCATCGACAGCGGTCTTTACAAGGCAAATATTATAATAGAGGATCTGACGCTTTTCAACGCGGTGTCCTGGCAGAGTTGGACGGCGGTGAACAACGACGGCGTGATGAAGCGCGACGGCGACGGTTTGCACTATTTCACGCGCTATTGGGCATTCCGGCACTTTTCGTCATTTATCAAGCCCGAGGCGGTACGCCAGGAGATGAAAACGCCGTTTTGGCGTTGGCACAAAATTTCCTCCCTCGCCTTTGAACAGGAGAACGAAAGGGTTGCCGTGCTTGTCAACAACTCCCGGTTCCCCAAAAAAATCCGCCTTAGCGGTGAATACGAAACAATGGAAATCTTTACAACCGACAGCGAAAAGCGCTGCGAAAAGGTTGTTGACGGCGCGTTTCAGGAGAACTTCACACTTGCACCGCGCAGTATTAATACTGTTGTTTTGCGCCTCCCGCGTCCCTGAAGCCTGCTATAACCGCCTTAAACTCTTGTCAACCTCTGTCAAATTTCCGCCGCCAACCAAAATCATGTCCTCAATGCGCACGCCAAAACGTCCCGGCAAGTAAAGCCCCGGCTCGATAGTGATTATCATGCCCTCCTGCAGGATTTCCGCGCTTTTAGGGCTGACGGTGGGGCTTTCGTGTACCAACAAACCCACGCCATGACCTGTGCCGTGTGCGAAAAACTCCAACACACCCGCTCTTTCGAACACTGCCCGTACCGCCGCGTCCACCGCCTTACATTCCGCTCCCGCTGACACGGCGGCAATCCCCGCCAGTTGCGCCTCAAGGACTAAATTGTAAATCCTTTCCTGTTCTTCGCTGCTTTTGCCAATTGCAAAAGTGCGGGTCATATCGCTGTGATAGCCGTCTACAACCGCGCCGAAATCCAACGTCAGCAGATCCCCGTCGCACAACTTCCGATTCGTGGGTACGCCATGGGGCAGTGAGCCGTTCTCCCCCGCCACGGCGATAGTGTCAAAACTCAACGCCTGCGCGCCTAAGGAAAACATTGTGTAATCAAGCTCCAGGGCGATTTCCCGCTCGGTTCGCCCTGCCCTGATATTGGGCAGCACACGCTCCAACGCCGCCTCGGCAATGGACTGGGCGCGGCGGACGCAGTCCACCTCCTCCTGGGTTTTCACCGCCCGCTTTTCCCTGAGGATTATGTCCAAATCACCGGACAAGTCAAATTCTAAGCGGGGATATTTTTCCCGTCGCTGATCCAAAGCTGCAAGTGTTGTGTGGGCGGTTTCGATGGCAAAACGCCGTTCCGGCAGGGAATCGAGCAACTCATCGAGAGACTCAATATTACGCACCTCAAGGGCGGTTATGGACTTTTGCGCCGCCTCCAAAAAGCGCCTGTCTGTGAGATAAAACGCACCTGCGCGAGAGATTAGGCACAGACAATTTGAGCCGGAAAAACCCGATAAATAGCGGCAATTTACAGGCGCGGACACCCAAGCAGCGGTGTCCTGAGGCATTTTACTCAAGATTTTTTCAACGATTGGCATTGTTGCTCCTTTTGCTTGGCTTATTGGTGAGTATTCTACCAAAAACCGGGGCAGATGTCAAATGCAGAAAGGTGAATTTTATGAAGATCGGACAAGGCACGTGGCAAATCGGCGACGAAAAACACAAGGAACAGGGAGAAATTACCGCACTGCGGCGAGGTATCGAACTGGGCATGAGCCTGATTGACACCGCCGAAATGTACGGCGCCGGCCGCTCGGAGGAGTTGGTGGGGCGCGCTGTGGCGGGACTTGGGCGGGAGAGCTATCAGCTTTGTAGCAAGGTGCTGCCTGAAAACGCGGGGCGTGACAGAATTTTCGCAAGCTGTGAAAATTCACTGCGCCGTCTTGGCGCGGACTACCTGGACATCTATCTCCTCCACTGGCGCGGCGGCGTCCCTCTTGGGGAAACTGTGGAATGTATGGAACGCCTGAAAACTCAAGGGAAGATAAGGAGTTGGGGTGTGAGTAATTTTGACGTTTGCGATATGGAGGAGCTGTTCAACCTAGAGAACGGCGAAAAATGTGAATACAATCAGGTGCTGTATCATATCGGATCCCGTGGGATCGAGTACGACCTGCTGCCCTGGTGCAAAGCGCACGGCGTTGCGGTTATGGCTTACTGCCCCTTAGCGCAGGGGGGGCGGCTGCGGCGCTATGGACGGGATATTTTTGCTGAACCTCTATTGACGGAAATTGCGGAAAAATATTCCGCTACCCGGGAGCAGATTTTACTGGCGTTTGCGGCGTGCGAATGCATTGCGATCCCAAAGTCCTCCAGTGTACAGCACACCAATGAAAACGCCGCAGCGGCGCGTCTTGCCGTCGCCGACAGCGATTGGGCACGCTTGGACGAAGTTTTTTGGCCGCCAAGTTGTAAGATGCACTTGGATATTGAGTAAGAAACGCGTTCTTTAAATTTGACATTATCAGACTTATAGGATATAATAGCCACATGATTACGATACATAACAAACACCTTGACCTAGAAAAAATTGCTCACAGCGGACAGTGTTTCCTGTGGGAGCGCCGGGAGGACGGCGTGTGGAAAATCCCCGCCTTTGGGAAGGAGTTACTGGCGCGGCAGGAGGGGGACGCAATTGTCTTTCACTGCTCTCATGAGGATTTTCACAGCCTTTGGCACACCTACTTCGACCTTGAGCAGGACTATGCCCAATACCATAACTGCGCTGAAAACGCGGGATTTGCCTACCTGAAAGACGCGTCGGAATTTTCCGTGGGGATTCGCATACTCAAACAGGAAAAATGGGAAACCCTGGTAAGCTTCATCATCAGCCAGAACAACAACATCCCCCGCATAACCACCTGCCTGAAGCGCATTATCAAGCGTTTCGGCGGTTTTCCCCTGCCACGTAACCTTACGGCGGGATCCTTGGCGGGTTTGGGCTTGGGTTACCGCGAGGAGTATCTCTATGATGCGGCGAGGAGATATTCCCCTGAAATGGAGGACTTTTCAGAAATTTTGGGCGTGGGTCCAAAGGTGAACAGCTGTGTGCGGCTCTTTGCCCTTGCAAAAAAGGACGAGTTCCCCCGCGACGTGTGGATAAAGCGCATTGAGGGGGAGCATTTCGGCGGTCGTTTCCCCGTGGAGAAATTCCCTGGCTTTGCGGGGGTTATGCAGCAGTTTTTGTTTTATTTCGGGCGTCGATATAGTCGCCTAACTTGAAAATCAACTCGTCTTTGCGGTCCATTTTCCATCTGGCGTCGTCAAAAATGCTCGCAATACTATATTTCGGGCGCAGATAATCATTGCGCGTCACTCAAAACCCGGCGTAAATAAACCCCGGTCAAGCTCTCATCAACTCGCGCCACGTCTTCAGGTGTGCCTTGGGCGACGATTTTCCCGCCCCTGTCGCCGCCTTTGGGTCCCAGGTCGATAACATAGTCGGCGATTTTAATCACGTCAAGGTTGTGTTCGATTACAAGTACCGTATTGCCCGTATCCACAAGGCGCTGTAAGACCTCAACGAGCTTGCGGACATCCGCCGCGTGAAGTCCGGTTGTCGGCTCGTCCAGTATATAAATTGTCCGTCCCGTGGCGCGTTTTGCAAGCTCTGTGGCGAGCTTCACCCGCTGTGCCTCGCCTCCTGAAAGGGTCGTGGCGCTCTGTCCAAGCTTCACGTAGCCCAGTCCCACGTCAAAAAGTGTGATGATTTTCCGCTGTACTTTGGGAATCGCGTCGAAAAAGTCCACCGCCTCCTCGACAGTCATCTCCAAAACGTCGTAAATCGTCTTGCCTTTGTAATGAACCTGTAGCGTTTCGTGATTGTACCTCGCTCCCTTACAGACCTCGCAGGGGACGTAAACATCGGGCAAAAAATGCATCTCAATCTTGACGATACCATCTCCCTGACACGCTTCACAACGACCGCCGCGGACATTAAAGCTAAATCTCCCTGCTTTGTAGCCCCGCGCCTTGGCGTCCTTTGTCTGGGCAAAAAGCTCGCGGATATCCGTGAAAACCCCTGAATAAGTGGCGGGGTTGGAGCGCGGTGTGCGTCCAATCGGCGACTGGTCAATGCCGATTACTTTGTCCAGAGCGCACTGCCCACGCATAGATTCGTGTTTGCCTGGTTTTGTGCGGGCGTGGTTCAGTTCCCCTTGGAGGCGTTTATACAAAATCTCGTTCACTAATGACGACTTTCCTGAGCCGCTCACACCGGTAACACAGATAAATGTGCCAAGAGGCAATGTCACGTCGATGTTTTGCAGGTTGTTTTCACTGGCGCGGATGACCTCAAGCTTTTTGCCGTTGCCCTCCCTGCGTTTTTTGGGGACGGGGATTCGCTCCCGTCCGCTGAGATACTGCCCCGTCACCGAATAGGGATAGTCCATAATCTCCTGGGGAGTGCCTTGCACAACAATCTCTCCGCCGTGAATCCCCGCTCCGGGTCCTATGTCAACAATGTGATCCGCTTCAAGCATTGTTTCCTCGTCATGCTCAACCACGATGAGAGTGTTGCCCAAATCCCGCAGGCGCTTCAGAGTTTCAAGCAGCTTTGCGTTGTCGCTCTGGTGCAAGCCTATGGATGGCTCGTCCAGAATATACAGTACCCCCATGAGGGATGAGCCGATTTGCGTGGCAAGGCGAATGCGCTGACTCTCGCCGCCCGAAAGCGTGCCGGAGGGTCGGGCAAGGGTGAGGTAATCCAATCCCACACTCGCCAAAAAGTTCAGCCGTTCGTGGATTTCCTTGAGTATCAGCTCGGCAATTTTAGCCTGACGTTTTGTCAACACAAGCGTGTCCAAATAATCCAGAGACTTGACAATGCTCAAGTTGCTGAACTCATGAATATTCAAGTTCCCAACAGTGACACACAAGGATTCCTCCCGCAGTCTTGCTCCGTTGCAGTCAGGACAGGGCGCAAGAGCCATGTAGCTCTCCAACTCTTGGCGCATCCAGTCGCTAGTGGTTTCCTTGTGGCGGCGTTCTAAGTTTCCCGCAATGCCTTCAAAGCTCGTGAGGTAGGTACCTTGTCCGTATTCTTTTTTGCGGGTGAGCTTGATTTTTTTGCCCTTTGTTCCGTAAAGTATCACGTCCAACGCCTCTTTGGGCAAATCCTTAACAGGGACATCCAGTGAAAAGCCATAGTTTTCAGCCAAACCCTCAAGGTACATCTGGGCGATAGTCCCCCCCTCAGCCGCTGTCCAGCCGCTTGCGCGAATTGCCCCCTGCCTGACGGTTAAGCGGGGATTGGGGATAATACGCTCCGGATCGGCTTTCATGAATTGCGCAAGCCCGGAGCAGGTTTGGCACGCCCCGTATGGATTATTAAAAGAGAACATCCGCGGCGACATTTCAGGAATGGATACGCCGTGTTCGGGACAGGCGTAATTGAGGGAAAACAGAAGCTCAGGGGTAAGGGCTGAGGCTGTAATATCGGAGCTTGTGTCTATATTGCTCTCTCCCTCCTGTGCCGTGACTACTGATACCTGAATCAGTCCGTCTGTGAGAGAAACCGCTGTCTCGATGGACTCCGCCAAACGGGCACGGATGCCGTCACCCAGGACGATTCTGTCCACAACCACTTCAATGGTATGCTTGATATTTTTCTCCAGATTGATTGTTTCCGAAAGATCATAGACACTGCCGTCAATGCGGACGCGGACAAAACCGCCGCGCCGCGCCGCGTCTAGCTCTTTCATGTGTTCACCCTTGCGTCCCCGGACAACAGGGGCGAGAATCTGCAGGCGCGTACCCTCAGGCATAGCGAGAATCTTTTCCACAATGTCGTCCACAGTCTGCCGCTCGATCTCCCGCCCGCACTCTGTGCAGTGGGGGATACCGATGCGGGCGTACAAAAGGCGTAGGTAGTCGTAAATTTCTGTGACAGTGCCAACAGTGGAACGGGGGTTTTTAGACGTCGTCTTTTGGTCAATAGATATGGCGGGAGAAAGCCCGTCAATGGCGTCCACGTTGGGTTTTTCCATCTGCCCTAAAAACATACGGGCATAGCTCGACAGGGACTCAACATAGCGGCGCTGCCCCTCGGCATAGATAGTATCGAACGCCAAGGAGCTTTTTCCGGACCCCGAAAGCCCTGTGAAAACAACTAACTTATCCCGAGGAATTGTCAGGTTGATGTTTTTCAGGTTATGCTCTCTTGCCCCTTGGACAGTTAGATGGTTTTGCACTTGTCTCTCTCCTTTTTCTGTAGGAATTCATCCTAAATCCTGATATACTTAACGCCCGTGTACCCATTAGGGTATTATACCACAATTTTCTCTTAGTTTCAAATTCCCCAGTTTTTCGCTGTACAGCAGCGGTATAATATTTCAACAAGCCCTTAAAAAGACTTCCAAAGGAGGCGAGAAATGCACACCGTATTATACCTTGACGTACTTATTTTCCTCAACGCCTTTGTTACGGCGGTACTGCTGTTGGCAACGGCGGCAATACTCAAGCTGCGCCTTGATAAATGGCGGCTGATTTTAGCCACGGCACTGGGCGGCGCGTTGTCACTGGTCATATTTCTTCCGCAAATAAATGTTGCTTTTGGCTTGTTAATCAAGGGCGTGGGCTGTGTTCTCCTCTCCCTTGCCGCTTTTAAATGGAGTACATGGCGGGTCTTTCTTCGAGTGAGTGCCGGTTTTCTCTTGGCAAACTTCATTTTCGCGGGGACAATGCTTGCCCTGTGGTCGCTCCTTGCTCCCCGGGGAATGTATTACAACAATGGTGCAGTGTATTGGGAGATTTCGGTGCTGTTGTTGTGTGTAAGTACCATATTGTGCTACGCCGTTTTGCGTCTTGTGAACTTTCTTATAAAGCGCAAGGCGCCGACGAACCACATCTTTGAGATGACACTGGATATGGGTTCGCAGAGTGTCACTCTCCAAGCACTTTTTGACAGCGGCAGCTCCCTTCGTGAGAGCTTTAGCGGCGCGGCGGTGATTTTGGTACAGATGGACAGTATAAAAAAACTTGTCCCCCGGGGGGTAAAAGAGTATTATTCCAAGACACAAAGCGCATACCTTTCTTTAGACGAGCCTGTACACCCTCTGCGTCTTGTGCCGTATTCCAGTGTTGGCGGGGCGGGGGTTTTGCCCGCGTTCAAGGCGGACAAGGTGACACTGTGCCAAGGGAAAAAAACATGGAGCAGCCATGAAACCTATATCGCTGTCAGCGGCAAAGACCTTGGCAGAGGGGAGTTTCTGGCGTTAGTGGGAGAAAATTTTTTCAGCTGAAAGTTTGAACAGCAAAACAAAGGAGAAACAAGATCATGAATTTGATTGCCCTACAGGAAAAAGTCCGTAATTTATTACTAAAGCTATTTCCGTCTCTCGCACCGAAAATACACTATCTCGGCACATCTCAAACTCTGCCTGCGCCCCTGACCCGGGAGGAAGAGACGAAACTATTTGAGGATATCGCCCGCGGTGACGACAAAGCGCGGGAGAAGCTGATTGTGCATAATCTGCGCCTGGTGGTCTATATCGCCCGCAAATTTGAAAACACCAATACCCCTATTGACGACCTGATCGGCATCGGCAGCATCGGGTTGATTAAGGCTGTGAGAACCTTTAATCCGGAAAAAAACACGAAACTTGCCACATATGCTAGCCGCTGTATAGAAAACGAAATTCTCATGCACCTGCGCAAGACTGTACGCGAAAAGGGTGAAATTTCAATCGACGAGCCGCTGAATATAGACTGGGACGGAAACGAGCTGTTGCTTTCAGACGTATTGGGAACAGATGAGGAGGACGATATACAGTATCAGCTCGAGGAGGACGATGAGCGGCGGCGTCTATTGGTCACCGTTGCGGCTCTTGGCGAGCGGGAGCGGTTGATTATCCGGATGCGCTTTGGGATTGGCTTACCCCAGGAGTATACCCAAAAGGAGGTCGCCGACAGTTTGGGTATCTCGCAAAGTTACATATCCCGCCTTGAAAAGCGCATTTTGGCGAAACTGCGGCATGAGTTGGTGGAAGTTTAGTACTGGATGACAAAATGGTGTAAGCCGTACTTATAGTCGCCTAACTTGAAAATCAACTCATCTTTGCGGTGCATTTTCCATCTGACTTAGTCAAAAATGCTCGCAATACGAAAGTATTACTGCGCTTTTTTTCCTTGCCAGACGAAAAATATTCTCGCAAATCCTGAACCGATTTTCAAGTTAATCGACTATAACAAATAAATCACGCCAAACGCACGAGTTAAAAAATTGTAAACAAAAGAGGAAAGTGGTATAATGAGTCCGGAAAGGGGATGTGAGAGTTGGAGGAAATTCTTAAGTATCTTGAAATGGTGACGGATGTGCGTCAGG
>Ga0099364_10012777_pt1 | contig 11303 bp, 12 predicted proteins | sample TergutTh196P3_FD_73070 | JGI IMG/M metagenome (GOLD analysis project Ga0099364, IMG submission 73070) | Microcerotermes parvus P3 segment gut microbial communities from Pointe-Noire, Republic of the Congo - Th196 P3 | ecosystem: Host-associated > Arthropoda: Insects > Digestive system > Gut ...
AAAAAAAAAAAAAATTAAGGGTTTGGTTTTTTTGGGGGGGGGTCCCCCGTTTTTGGGGTTGGTGGGCCCCCCCTTTTGGATTAAAAGGGGGGGGGGGGGGGGGGGGGCAGTCGTAGTAGCCGATCCCACTGATCCTGACGATAAACCTGCCCCGAAACCTCCTGCCTCTATTTTTAGAGGGAAATGGCTAGGTAAGGCGTCGCGGTGGCTTGCCGATCAGTTGTTTGACCTCGATAGCTTGTACGACTTATATGACCTATACGACGAGGCACTTCCAGGCGGACTTGGTGTATCGCCAGCGTTAAAGATGGCGAGCGGAGGTGTAGTACAAGGGGATATTACCAGGTATCCTGCGCATTTGATTGGCGGTGGATTGAATACGCTGAGTTTGGTACCAGCGATAACAAAAGACTTATCCCCTTACAGGTCGGGCGATATATCGGCGGCGGAAAGGTTGTTGGAAGGTATGGTGAAAGAGCACCCCGATGCCTTGAAGGACACCAGAGTCATTCAAGGCGGAGGAATGCGGCTGGGCGGAACATTAAAAAGGCACTTTACTAATAAGCGCACAGGTCCACTAGGGAAAATTTTAGGGTTGCCGATTACGGTGTCGGCAGCGCTGGCAGGTGGTTTAGGTAGACAGCCTTTGTATTCTCCCTTTACGGACGAAATATATCAGCCTTGGGACAATCCAGGCGTTATGTCGCATGAGATCGGACACGCTGTAGACTTTAATCGCGGCGGCGCTGACGACAAGGCTTCTTTTTTAGCCAAGCAAAAAGCAAAACTTAAAAGAGACATTTATACCTTTGCATGCGTTCTTCCCGGTATAACCTCTTTACAGGAGTATCGCGCTTGGGAGTACGCTTACAACGGCATCAAGAAGCTTCGAGAGCAAGGTACATTGCCGCCTGAAGAGATGGCTAAACTCATTGAGACTGCATCGCAGGTACGTGCGCCTGCTTTAACAAGCTACGTTATAGACGAAGTAGGACGCTATGTGCCCTACGGAGGTGCGGCGGGTCATGCGGCGGCGGTCGGTTTAGGGTTAACGTCAGCGGGGAAAAGATCGAATAAGGCGAGGTTGCTGGGCGAGAAAGATAAAAAGAAGAAAGACGACGAGTAGTAATTTACACGGCGTGTAAATTACGTACACGGACGCTTCTGCCTCGGTGCTATAATTTTCTTATGTTTTACAAGGAAATTGCACCGGATAGTTGGGATTCTTTACGCGACCAGGGGATAGGGCACATCGTTCCTTTTAGTTCCCGCGGACTGACCGCTTCGGACGGTCAATCTTTTTTCCGTAAGACCGCGGCATCGGAAAAGTTCATTTACGAGATGCGAGAGGTTAAACTTGCGGACGGGGAAGTACCGATTCATATCAATGCCATAGGCGCTTCGGAGGTCTATGGCGCAAATCGTAAGGGTGACGCATTTTCTGAGCAAACTTGCCGTGACTGGCACCATACTTTCGTTACAGAGGGAAAACTTTACGAGCACCATATCAACAGCGACCCTAAAAGAAATTTCGGCAAGGTTGCGGCAGCTTGCTACAACGACAAAATGCGCCGGATTGAGATGTTGGTGATAGCGAATGGCGATGAAAAGACTGCAGAAAAAAATGCGGGGCACGCTGTTTCCGATAAGTTTTTGGAGAAGTTAGAGAAAAACGCGGAAGTAGCGGTTTCTATGGGCTGCCTTATTCGGCACGATACCTGCAGCCACTGCGGTAACAAAGCCCGTACCCGTTTGGAATATTGCGATGAGGATACGTGCCTCGACCCTAAGACAGGGGAATACGGGTTTGGCTGTAAAAACGGGTTAGCGAAAGTCGCGAGTGACGGGCGTATGCAGTACGTCGATAATATTGAACCGCACTTTTTTGATATTTCTTTGGTCGGGACCCCCGCTGACCGTTCGGCGTATGGTTTTGTTGCCGATTATTTGAAACGAGGGGAGACGAAAACTGCTGCGTGGGAGAAATGTGCTGAAGATTATCTCGGTATTCCAAAGGACAAGTCCGTGGGGCAGTCCTACCGCCAGCGTATCTCGCAAACACTTTTCAAACTGGCGGAATATGAAAAGGCGGTCAGTGCCGCGGATCATCCTGACCGCGACATGGCGTATGGTTTTTATGGCGTACCTTCTGACCAGTCCCTTGGTGAAAAAATAGCCTCGTTCCCGGCAGCACATCGCACCTATGGATTGCGACGTTTAGCGGAACAAGGCATTTTGCTTTCACCGGAATCTTTTGCAACAGCAATGGGATTAGATAAAGCAGCGGGATTGGAAATCCGGCAGGCTTCGCAAAATATTTATCAGGACACGTATAAGAAGTACGCAGATTTTTCTTTTGACGTACCTGCTTCTATTTTGCAGCGGTTGGAAACAGCACCGTTTTCAAAAATAGCGGAAGTCTATTTGCCGTTACATATTTTATCCGCCTGCTGTTTAGACCAGAGCCGAGTAATTGGTGCTGTGCCCCGCGGTGTATTAGCCGCAGCAAAAACAGCAGGTGTTCTACTTTCGCCGCCGTCGAGGGATATTGCTGAAGCGTATGCCTTGTATAAGTCTGCAGCATTATGTTGTTTTCCGGAGTCGTTACAGGATTTTGGATCGCGGGCAGCCGTGTTGCAGACAGCGGTAATTTTCCGTTTTGAGGACTGAAACGGTTTTGGTACAGTTGTTAGATACCCAGCCCAGAAAGTTTTGGAAACAAAAATTTTTAGATTATGTCTATGCCAGTACAAAGAGCGGCGGTAAACGATACCATAGAAAAGTTTGCACGGGAGCAAATGCAAAAATTGGCTGCGGCGACGCAGTTTTCCCCGAACAGCGAAAGTAACGCCGAGAAGCCTGGATCGGAGGAGCCCGCCGTTGACGCTAAGTTGAAGAACAAAGGCGAGGGTTATGCGAATGTCGGGCAATCTGAATTCGGGGTTACGTCTAATCGGCTTCTGATAGAAAACAATCCGTCTGTTCCTTTGGCGGACAAGGGAAATACATTGGACGAAACTCACGCCGAAACTCAAATCCCTGGTCAGACTTTGGATACGGTCTTGGATAGTGCCGGTGATCCCACGATGAGTCTGCCTGACCCGCAGAGCGATTCCAGCGAGCCAGAGGTGAGTGAGAAACTCAAATTACAGAAAGATGCCGAAGCTATTCTTGAGAAGATGAAAGAGCTTGCGGCACTTGAAGTGAAATTGGCGGACTACATAGTGCACCTTGCCGTGGGGAATAAGGAAAGCGCCCCTATGCCGTCCGCCCCTGCTGCTGCGGCAGCCACGGCGGAAACAACGGCGAAAGAGGCATCGAATCTTGCGGCAGAGGAAATTGGTATGCCGCAAATTAAGGCGGCGATGACGGACATGATCGATTCGGCATTCTATGCTGCCAATGTGATTGCTCTTGACCGCAAGCAACGGAAAGAAGCAGAGGCAAAAGCAGGTAATACGCCTGCGGCTGCTGCAAACACGAATTCGTCGCAACCGCTTACTCTTCCTAATGTTACGCCCCCTAAGGTAGCTGCTTTGCCGCCTGGCGGCGAGGCGGTCGATCCCTCGGCGTTGGCGGCGATGACGGACATGGGCGGAGGCACTGAGGAGGATTTAATGGCGGCTTCTTTGGAGGAGAATGGTGTCGATCCTGCAATGTGGGCGGAGCTCGAAGCAATGGGCGGCGGCGGTGAGCCTGAGATGGAGGGCGACCCCTCGATGGAGGGCGGTTTGGGCGGACTTCCTCCGGAACTCCTTCAAGACCCGGAGGTTCAGGAGGCCTTGGGCGACCTGATGGAAGCATTGGCCCAAGTGGGTGTTTCTGGCGTGTCGTTCGACGAATTGGGGGAAGCTCAGGCAGACCTCTCTGCGTTAGACGGTGCCGGGGTTGCCCCGGAAGAAGCGGTCGTTGCGGACGAGGAAGCGGTGAAGACCGGGCACTTTAAGTTTGCGTCGTTTATTAATCGTCCGAGCAATAAGACGGCGGAAGAAGTGCAGCGTGCAGCGAAAATTCGTATGGCGGTTCGGGACTATACGGGCGGACCGACCCAACAGAGCTACGCCTAGTATGTAACCTTTAACACGAAAAAACAAAACACTATGGACACGAAACTGATAGCAGGGTTAACGGACTATATGCAAAAGTCTGCAAGTCTTCGCGACGACATTGCGAGGTACGTGAGGGACGCACACGCGTATACGAACAAGCAAACTACGGAGAAAACGGCTTCCTCTTCTGTGCGGAGAGAGAAAGTCATTCGTCTGACACATGCCCTCACACAGGTAAAACACGCCTCTACGGGAAGACCTATAGTTGAGGGGGAACCTCAGATCAAACAGGCGGAAGCCTTGCTGTCTAATCCGGACACGGCTTTGGACTTACTTCACTTGGTGCTTGGGAACGCGCAGGCATTCCAAAAAGCCGCTTATGTGGAGCCGGGTTCCCCTGCGGATGTGCCGGGGGGTACGACTGAACTGGACAGTTTCGGCGATATGTACCTGGACGTGACGGGCAAGTCGCCGTACTAACTAAACCTTCAACAAAAGAAACAGGAGATAAAGACTATGACAGCCTTAGATATGAACCATTTTCGCTACGATGATCCGAACTTTGTGCGGTCAGGCGGTTTCGATCCGGAACCGGCGCCGACCGTATTGGATCACTACGCTTGGCGATTCTTGGGTCCAGAAGACAACAACGACGCGGTCGTTTTCAACTGGGTGATTGACCCAAGCATTCGTCCCGAGGGTAGCAAACTTCGTTTTTTGCCGAAGGGGAGAATTTTCTCTCTGATCGAGCAAGGTACAGTGGTCCCGGGTTTACGGGATGACGATCCGAAACCGGTGGCGGCGATCCTTATCGGTTCCGATTCGAACAGCGGGGACGTTGTGAATGTTCTCGGCGGCGATCCTGCGGTACATGTGAACGCTTATGTGGCCATCAAGGATGTTGCGAACGCTCCGTTCCAAAGTCTTGCAGCGGGTTACGTGTTCGAGACCACGGAATTTGATGCCGCGGAAGCGGTTCGGCTTGTTCCTGGTGCTCCGTTGACTTCGACGACCACCAATAGGAGCAATTTTGATACAGCCGGTTTGGTGAAGATCGGTGAAGTTTATGTGGACCATATTATCGGTGTCGTTCTCGAACGCCCGAAGATGTGCGGAATTAATAACGTCGTTCAGACGGTGCAGTTCCAAAGTTGCGACCTGCCGCGGATTCCTGCGGGCACCGTTGCGAAACTTCGTCCGTAGTAATTTTTCTAACAATTCAACGTGAAAAGGGGTGAATATGCCAAACACACAGCCTAGATTGACGCGAGCGCAAGAGAACGAAATGGCACGGGATGTCGGTGCCAAGTTAGCGAGTAATGACACCGGTATGATCAAAGAAGCCGAGGCCTCTTTGACCCGGTTTATCCGCAAAAGGGTGACGGAGCAGTCGGTCATGGACCGTATTTTGCCCCCGGAAAAGATAGGTCCCAATGACCTGCTTCGCTCTCCGTATGTAGATGATAAACTCTACGTTATGATGGAGATTGAGCCGGACTTCCCGGGCGCTTTTACCACAGCCTTCAATTCCGCGGCGCCGATGATGACGATGGGCATCAAACGTGTTTCCGTGTCCATTGACCGGGTGAAGTCTTTCCGTATGCAGAAGGACGTTGACGAGTTGCTGACGCACTATGTCTCCTTGCGTGACATCAATGCGGACTACCAGCTCAAAAACGTGTTGCGGCGGTTCGACATCCGATGGTTGTGCTGCATTAATGCCGCAGTAGGGCGGAACCCTGGTCAGGTGATGGCGACCACAGGTTCGGTGCATTATCATCAGATGCACGGCGGGTTGAGTTCCCAGAACATGGCGGAGTCGCTCAAGTTCATTCCCCGTCTCGGTTACGACAAGGAGAGCGGCTTGAGCTCGCAAACTCTCCTCATGAATAACGTGACTTTTCAGGAGTTTGCCCACTGGCAGTTCCCGCAGGTCGGGGATACGGTTGGTGCCGATGTCATCAAAAACGGACTATCCGGGTTTGAGAACGGGGCTCTCGGTCTCAAAGTGGTGGTGAGTATTAAGCGGCAGTTGATTCCAGACGGAACAGTGTATCACTTCGCTGACCCGCGGTTTATTGGTCAGTGCTTGGAGTGGCGGGAACCGACGATGCACGTTCATCAGCATGACTTCTCGGTCTCGTTCTATGTTTCGGCATCCCGCGGCGGCGGTATATTCGTCTTTGGCGGTCTTGCCCGGGTTGATCACTTGAACGTTTAACTTTTACGCTGGCGTATTGCCGCCAGCCTGTACTTACGATGACTTTTGCAGAAAAACTTGATGCAGCGGACAAACTGATGATGCAGATCCAGAGCCGGGCGTTTTTTAACAAGCTCGGCGAATACGGTATCGTTCCGGCGAATGACGCAGAGGCTGCGGATCTTCTGGGTCTTGCAGACCTAGTGCTTTCGCGGCTGCCTCCGAGATCAGAGCAGGGGGCGCAGACGAAACAAGCGTGTATGGACGCGTTGGGGCTGCCTGCGGACCTTTCGGACGGCTGTTCCGCTGAAGCGCACCAGGCGGCGGAGCATCTTTGCAAGCAAGCACATATTGTTGAGGCAGCGAAATTGTCGCTCGCTTCGCGATACATTTAACCATCTACGGAGAAATTGAAAATGACGAAGACACAGATAATGTCGGACTCGCTATTTTTTAGCTGGTTCAAAAATATTTCCGGCAGGGCATTGTGGGTGCCTTTCATGGGCACATGGGGCGGGACGGTTGCGCCGAATGAAGTATTTAAGGTTCGCGGCGACCCTCGGTATGTTGACAGGTATGACAACAATACATGGCATTCCAACGCACTGGCGGTGCAGCAGATGGTAGAGGATGGTTCGCTCGAATTTTTGTCCTCGCCTACACCGATTTTCGACAACCTTGTGGCGGACGGAAAATCGCTTACGGTGACTGGGTCGGGCGGCGATCTGTTCATTACGGATTCTGTTACACCTGTGGCGGAAGCTGCAGCGAGAGTATTGCCGGTCATTGTTCCCGTGGTGCTTTATGATGCGACGACAGAGCAATTTGATTTGGATTGGGGTGATGCCGCAGACCTGATCATTTCCGACATATTCACGGTGCAGGTCACGGGACCGAAAGACCTGACGGACACGATTATGACTCATAAAGACCGAACGGCGGTCTACAATGCGGCGGCCGGTCCCGGGGAGTATACGTTCACTGTGAGCGTTAAGGGCGAGGATGACCGTATCCAAGAGGGAACACCGGTGAGCGTTATCGCCGATTGATGATGCTTTTTTGATAAGGGAGTGCTTTCCCCTCTGTTGGCGGGAAGATGGATAACCGGGCTGTGCGTTGCAGCCCGGTTTTTTGCGTATATAGCTCTGTTGTGTAGTAATTTACACGTCGTGTAAACTACTGTGGGTACAATGGGAGTATGAACGAGCTGGTTGTAACACAAAACAGTGACACCCACTACGAATGTGTCCCCTATGACAAGACGAATGCCGTTGTGGTAAACGGCGGCGCCCCGGTAACAGTGGAGTTCCAAGTAAGGGATAGCGGCGGCAGACCTGTTGACCTTTCCGGCTGGTTCCCGGCAGAGATACCTGCGGAGGAGCAGCCGTATGCTATTGCAACACGCATCTCTTTTGCCGATAATTCCCGTGTCGCGAAGCAAGATATCATCGGGAATGCCGTGGATCCGGTCTACGGTAAAATCCAGTTTGAACTGCCGGAGTATGTCTACAACGTTCCTTGTATTTATTACTTCTATTCCGCAGTGAAAGAAAAGGAGAGCGGGGCGACAAAACACGTACTTCCCGGCAGGGGTGCATTGCTTGTGGAGTGGTCGCCGTGGATGTCTCATTTGGGCCGTTGCCCTAACCTGCACAGAACTGTGCCGACGTTAGAGGATGTCCGCCGCCGGTTGGACGATTTTATAGGGAAGAACGATCTTCTGAAGCAGTATGAATTTTCTGCGGACGATATTGTTCATGCGATGATACGTCCTGTGTATATTTTCAACGAAGAGCCGCCGCGTTTGCGTAATTTTCAATACACGCTGGCGACGTTCCCTTTTTACGAAAACTGGGTGCACGGGACGGCTGCTGAACTTTTGTACATGGCGGTATTCCATTACATTCGGAATAAAATGATATCCAGTCACGGGGGTATTGAGGGGGATGAAAAAAGGCGGGATAGGGACTACCTGGGTATGGCGCAAATGTATAAGGAGGATTACATCCGTTGGGTGCATGGCAAGAAGCGTGAACTCAATTTTTCGATGGCGCAGGGATGGGGGCAGATACATTCTGATTTCAGCCGGTTTAGTTAATTTGCGGGTGAGTAGCGTCGGTGCTATATTTTGGCGATGATTACTGTAGAAGACGGTTTAGACGTAGAGGTTTCCTCGGAGAAATTAGAGGAGGCAAAGAAGTATGCGGAAATCGACCGGGATCATAAACGGATTTTTGATGAAATTTATGCTTACTTGGAGCGTGGTTGGCTCGTTTTTGCCGGCGGGGTTCGACTATCTGCTGCGAGAGTACATCCGAGTTTACAGGACGAACGCGGGAATTGGGACTCAGGCGTTTTGTACGGTTTTGTACTGGACGAATGCGCAAAACGAAGCGACGGACTTTCCGATCTTTTTGGTGTGCCTACTTTGGGGCTGTATGTGATGGCGGATATTGTGGGTTGGCCTGTTTGGGCGGTGGATTTGTCGGGTAATTTTGTGACAATTTCTGCGGGTACGTGGCGTCGTTTCCACGACCATTAGACTCTCCCGGACAAGTTCGAGATCACGCTCCATCTGCTGTGTCTATGCTAGAATGTTTTTCACAGGCGGATCTTAGTGATTCTTCTTTTTACCGTCAAGAGCATTTTGTCTGAGAATTCCTGCGATAACTTATTACGCTGCAAAGATACTTGTTTACCGTGTTATCACAACTGTGACTACATTTTTCAAGGCATTGCAGTAACTCCTGCGCGTGCTGGGGGATCGCTTATTCAATGGGTACTCAGCGAACATATCCGGGACGCAGGCGAGTACGTTTACTCCCTTCAGGTAAGTAATGCCGGGGTGGATGACCCGAAGGCATGGACGACTGTTCAAGAGGGTGCCGATGTCTGTCTGTTTATTGATCCGGAGCGTCGGTTGCCGGGCGTGCATAATTTCACCCATTATCGGGTGAAACTTCAGACGGATGAGGGGGTTTATTTTTCCCGCCCGTTGCACACGTTTGGAAAGTTGAATTATGCGGACTGGCGGCTGGCAGAATCCATTCTTCGGGCGGAAAGTGTTTTGCTGACCTCCCGGTCAGGGACAGTCGGGACACTTTTGAAGCGAAAGATCAGCGGTAGAAAATGTCCCCGGTGTCTTAACCCGGATATTGGTGTCGTCGAAGACAGTGATTGTAAGATTTGTTATGGGATAGGCTGGGTCGGCGGGTACTACGCTCCTGTCCCCTGTTTTTATATCAATCTTGACCCGTCAGGTTCAACCATTCAAAAAGATGTCGAGATGCAGGGAAATGTCGCGGAAACAAGAGCGATGGGCAGGGCGATTGCTGCACCACTCCTTACTTCCGGCGATGTGTGGGTGAACGGCGAGAGCAGTGAGCGGTTCAAAATCATGCAGTTACAGCACCTTGCGGAGATGAAGGGTATCCCGTTGGTGTATAAGGTAGCGATGGAGCGGCTGCCTTTTGCTGATGCGACTTACAGCATTCCGATACAATAAGAATATGGTAAGCGAGATTCCTGAGGAGCTGCGGAAACGGTGGGCAGAGAAAGATAGGCAGGTTGCCCTTGACGCTGCGCCGGAAATCGCCGTCATCGATCTTTTTGATTACTCGCCGGAACTCCCTGTATTAGAGAGTTTGCCGGAGACAAATGAGGAAGCTTTGCCGTCGCACCAACAGGATGTTCCGCTTACTCCATTTACTCCCTTCCCTGTAGCCGAGAATCTGAAACTGCATAAAACTCTTTCCGCGGGATTGGGGAGCATTAATATTGCGACGTATGAGCCGACACGACTTCCAAAAACCGGAAATCACTAACACCAAAGCGGACTGTTATTTAGACCCGCAGAGATACTGCCGTGAGCGGTTCTCCCCGACGTTGGCTACGGGGGTCTTTGTGCACGTCTTGCGGGAGCATTTCGGCAGCCCCCAATCTATTACCAATCCTTTATTGCAAAATTACGTTTGGAGAAGTGGCAAGGACACGGGTATAGTGATAGAGGCATCTTCGAATGATGCGTTGATGAATGTAGGGCAGCGTCCTGCAGTGTTTGTTCGGCGGAATCCGGTGACGTGTCAACGGTTCATCATCGGGGATCACGGCGGCAGCAACAGCGATTATGCGGTGATGTTAGCCGGGTCTCATACCGTGTTTAATGCGGCGGCGAGCCCGGGGCAGGCAGAGGCGTTGGTAGATGAAACAACAACCTTGTTATTGGAGTTTTCACCGGAAATTCGGTGCAGTCTTTGTTTTGAAGACTTTCAATTACAGGAGATAGGGCAGGTGGCTGTTTTAGAGGGCAGCGGCGGGCAATATGTTGTTCCCGTAACGTACAAGTATATGACCACACGGTCGTGGACAATCGGTTATGACCTGCCTCCGATTCGGCATGTGGATTTAAGGGTGTTATTCAACTTGGAGTAAAGAATACAATGGCACAAGCAAGAAATTACCGGCCGCCGAGAATGGTGGTTCGTCAGCAGTTTGTCAACGACATGTACAATGTCGCAATCCCAGCGATGGTACATATTTCCGGCCCCCATGCGAACTTTGTTTCGGAGGATTCTGAAAATTTGGAGAAAGGTCTTTTGGGTACGTACTCTGACGTATCGGGATTGACTGCGTGGCTGCCTGATGTACTTCAGGAAAATACCCTCGACCTTGACTCTGCGGTATTGATTTTCAAGAATGCGGCGCTCAGATACTTTGGTTCGACGACGGAAACTTTTGTGGTGCCTGCCGGGTCAAAAAATATTGTTTCTGCGTCGGCGTCGATGCAGGCTGCCGGGTTTTCTTTCCGGGCATACGGCGGGAGCAGCCGGTATTCTGGTTTTTATGACCGGGATGTACGTGCCGGCGACCTTGTGAGGTTGACCGCGTCTGTAGCGGGTGAGACGAAGGAATTTTGGTCGTCCATTGCCCGTTTTACGCCCAGGTATCTGCCCGGGGAAGTTGCCCCCTCGGTAGAACGAGGGACGCATAACGCAGAGACCTCGACTACGGAGACGGTTACTGTGTTATCGTCGGATATGGACGGTATCGTTGTT
>Ga0099364_10012778_pt1 | contig 11302 bp, 11 predicted proteins | sample TergutTh196P3_FD_73070 | JGI IMG/M metagenome (GOLD analysis project Ga0099364, IMG submission 73070) | Microcerotermes parvus P3 segment gut microbial communities from Pointe-Noire, Republic of the Congo - Th196 P3 | ecosystem: Host-associated > Arthropoda: Insects > Digestive system > Gut ...
AAATCGCACATTTGCCATGATAACCGCAAAAAACCGCCTTGAGAAAGAAAGGGTAAACAGCATCGCGCTTAAAGAAGCTGTAATCAATGCTATTGTTCACAACGACTACACAAAAGGAGTACCGCTTGTCGAAATATACGCAGACAAGCTTGTTGTAACCTCGTGCGGAGGGTTAGTAGCGGATTTATCGGAGGAAGATTTATTTAAATGCCGCTCTATGCCCCGCAACCGCGAGCTAATGCGTGTATTTCGCGATATGGAGCTTGTTGAGCAAATTGGTTCAGGGATGAGCCGTATCCTTGATGCGTATGGGCGCTCTGTATTTGAGCTTACACCAAGCTTTACGGTAGTGACATTTCCCTTTGAGGAAGCGTTTATTGCCCAATATGACAACATAAATGGCAAGATGAATGACAAGATAAACGGGAAAGCGAAAACGCTTTTAAGCATACTGAAATACAATCCTACCGCAACGATACCCGACCTTGTCGAAGTCATCGGCAAATCACAAAGTAGCATATCGCGAGAATTGAAGGAGTATCAGGAAGCCGGGCTGCTTCGGCGCGAAGGTTCACGGAGAAATGGACGTTGGATTGTGGTATAACGGCAAGGTAATCATAGCTTAAAATATTGTTTTTATATCTCTCACAGAAATGAAATGGAGGATTAGCAATGGTAAATGTGTTTAACAATCTGAAGCTATTGAAGCAAGATATGATATTGGCAAATTGGAATATCGATTCGTTTTGCTTTAAGTATAAAAAACAGAACTACATTGTTTTAGTCAAGTTATTTGATTTAAATGAAAAGAAACCAAAGTATGCGCTCTTAAAGCTGGAGTTTCTTAAATCGGATGATTTTAATTATAATCTTTGTGTTTATGCTAATTCAAACGATTTGTTAGACCCTACCACAGGAGCTTCGATTGACGCAAAAATATTAAGAATTTTTTTTGGTATCGAGTACCGTAAAAATTTGGGCGAAATTATAAGTCAGTTCAAACAACATCTTGCCACATTTATTCCAGATAAGGTTATAAGAACAAAAACCAAAGAACAAATAAAAGCAATGTATGAATCGCTTAATAAAACAAGCTCTGAAGACCCAAACAGGAAATATTGTTTTGCGGTTAAACGAAATTCTTTAAAAAACAATGGAAAATCGGGAGAACGTAGTCAGCATAATGATATTAAGACACGATTACTCCGACCAAATCTGCATAAACGATTGGAAAGCGACAAGAGTTTGAGTTTTTGTTATTCAACAATCCCCGAAGATGAAAAAAGTGACGAAGATATTATATCTAGTTGGGCAAAAAATAAAACGTAAAAAAGAGCATTCTCTTTATCAATTTTGTCGTCAGCGGCGACAAAATCATGCAATCAGTTTCCGCTCAATGTTGCCAAATCGTTGCCACGAGGGGATTAAGTGGTCAAAAACATAGCTTTTTCAATGAGTTGCCGCCGCCCTCACTCCCACTCCACCGTCCCCGGCGGCTTCGGGCTCAAATCATAGCACACCCGGTTAACCCCCTCCACCTCGGCCAATATCCGCTCCGTAATCCGCATCAGTAGCGGCCACTCGACCTGCTCTATGCTGGCCGTCATGGCATCGGTAGAGTTTATGGCGCGGATGATGACGGGCCAGCCCATACAGCGGGCGTCGTTTTTCACACCGACGGACTTAAAATCGGGGATGGCGGTGAAATACTGCCACACTGTTCGGTCCAGTCCGGCCAGGTAAAACTCCTCGCGGAGGATGGCGTCGGAAGCGCGGACGGCTGCGAGACGCTCCCTGGTGATGGCACCAAGACAGCGGACGCCAAGGCCGGGGCCGGGGAAGGGCTGGCGGAATACTAGCTCGTCCGGCAGGCCCAGATACAGGCCCAGGGCACGGACCTCGTCTTTATAGAGCTGGCGGAGCGGCTCAACCAGTTCAAACTGCATGTCTGCCGGCAGGCCCCCGACATTGTGGTGGGCCTTGACCGCTTTCGCGCCTTCCGCGCCGCTTTCGATGATGTCCGGGTATATAGTGCCCTGGGCGAGGAAAGGGATGGCGGCACTGCCGCCGAGGCGTTTAGCCTCTTCCTCAAAGACGCGGATAAACTCGCCGCCGATGATTTTTCGCTTTTCTTCCGGATCGGCGATACCGGCCAGCTTCGCGAGAAAGCGTTCGGAGGCATCGACATAAACCAGGCCATCCCCCAGCCGCTTACCGAACATCCGGACGACTTCCGCGGATTCATCTTTTCGCATCAGGCCCGTGTTTACATGGACGCAGACCAACTGCCCGCCAATCGCTTCGATAAGCAGGGCCGCGACCACGGAACTATCGACGCCGCCGGAGAGGGCCAGCAAGACCTTTCCATCGCCGACTTGCTGGCGTATTAACTCTATCTGTTCGGCGGCGAAAGCCGCCATGTCGCGTGTCTGGGTATTGTCTCGGGTCATATATATCTCCTAATTTGCTTCTGTGGCGGCAACCAATGGACGGCGGGGGCAAGCCCCCGCCCTACTCCGTCGCATAATTCGAGAAATATCCCGATATTAGTATAATCGGCGTACCTTTGTCGCCGCTGCCACTCATAAGATCGCAAAGGCTGCCCAACAAATCCGTATAGCGTCTTGGGGTCGTACCCAGGGCCTTGTCGCCCAAATTAGTGTCTTTTTCCCTGATGGCAGCAAGCGTCGCCGCCCTCGCCTCGGCTTCGGATTTCCCTGCCAGGTCATTATCCAGCATGAATTTCAGCTTTAACTCGTTCGGTACGCCCTCCAAGCCTTTTGTATAGGCGGGTGAAACGACGGGGTCGGCCAGTTCCCAAATTTTTCCGACCGGATCCTTGAAGGCGCCGTCGCCATAAATCAGCACCTCAACCTTGCGACCGGTTTTTTCTAAAATACTGGCCTGGACATCGTCCACCAGGCCCTGACAGTCGCGGGGGAAGAGCTTTACTTTGTCCTCGGTCGCCTTATTGGAACCAAGTAGACCATAATCTTCATTATAACCGCTGCCGTCCACGCTTGCGGTTAAGATGTCGTCCAGTCCGTAGACAATTTCGGCCCCGGCCTCCTTCAGTATACGCTTGGTCCGCTGTCTGCTGTGGATGTCGCAGGCCAGGACATTCTTCGTGTATTCTAGGACATGGCGGGGGTCATTGGCAAAAATCAACTCGACATTTTCACCCATGCTTTTATAGTATTCGGCATAGTCCAGCCCCGTGAAGGGGTGTTTCGCGCTGTCCGCAAATAATTCACGGTACCGCTTTTCATCGAGCACGTCCGTATAAGGGTTTATGCCCGCCCGATCCATAATATCTACATCCATCAGGTGGTTTCCGACCTCATCCGCAGGGTAGGAGAGCATGACATAGAGCTTCGTACAGCCCTTCACTATACCGCGCAACAGATTTCCAAAGCGATTCCTTGACAGGATGGGAAAGACTATCGCCAACTCGTTGCCGCCGAATTTCGTGCGAATATCTGCCGCAATCTGGTCGGCATTGGCATAATTATTCTGCGAACGGGCCACGACGGCCTCGGTAATGCCAATCACGTCCATGTCTTGCAGCGTGAAGCCTGTTTCTGTGGCGGCACCCAGGACTGAGTCCACGACGATGCCGGCTAGGTCGTCGCCCGGGGCTATCATGGGGGCCCGGATTCCCCTGGCTATGGTTCCGATTGTTCTCATGGGGTCTTCCTTTCTTAGGGTGTCGGGATACCCTGGCTACGATATACGGTGTATCTTTATTGATTTTCCGAAACTATTGTACCACAAAAATATCAATAATAACACCGCCACACAAAAAAATTTCTTCGTAGATAAGCGCTGGAAAGCACCCGTATGTGCCAATCTCCGCCCAGCCACGCACCCCCTACGCAGCTTGCATGGCTACTGCTTTATAATACTCGCGATAATCGCCTTCGCTGGCAAACAGCATATATGCGCCGTCCACATAGCCCATGTAACCCTCGTTTATTGTGTATCCCTTCATAATTCGCCTCCTTTTCCAACTCCGCCTGATTAAGCGAGATGGCACCTGGTGGAGCTGTGTTTAGTGTCAGATTCAGTATACCCGCTATGGTGTCCGATAAAACGCGCTTTCAAACGTATGTTCTTCTTTTTTGCAAAAAAGCGTTGCTTTACCTTAAAAAGCACTATAAACAAAGCATTAAAGGAATTTGACTATGTGGATTACTACGAAATTCAAGAAACTCAAGAAAATACCGAACTATATGGGGCGCTCAGGATTCAACCAGCCATTCCCCCATTTTCGCCATCATCTCCTCTGTCAAAGACAACAGACTCTTATCATCGCGTTCGGCCAGGCCACTTTTCTTAAAGCGGCGGGCAAAATACGGCGTTTTTTTGTGACTGAAACGTATATCCTTATTACGGTGTAAGAGATATGGAATGTTTTCGACCTTAATCTGTGCGTCGGGGCGCATGAAAAATACAATTTCGTCATTTTTTTCTTTAATCTCGGTGATGAAATGAGCTGGGGCCAGCACCCTGATCATCGCGACACGCAGCAAATTTTCTACCGACGTGGGTATCTCGCCAAATCGGTCCAGCAACTCCTCTTTCATCTCGTCACATTCTGCCTCATTTTCGATACCGGCGATACGCTTATATATCTCCAGCTTTTGCGTTTCATTCAGGATATATTCCGGCGGGATAAAAGCCGCGACATTAAGATCCACAACCGCGCCCCCGTCTTCATCCACGTCCATACCCTTTAGCTTTTTTACTGCCTCATCCAGCATCTTGCAATACAAATCATAGCCCACCGCCTCCATATGGCCATGCTGCTTTTCGCCCAAGAGGTTACCGGCCCCGCGTATCTCCAAATCGCGCATGGCAATCTTAAAACCGCTGCCCAAATCGGTAAATTCCTTGATGGCGGCCAGGCGCTTTTCCGCGACCTCTTTTAGCATTTTATCACGTTTGTACATCAAAAACGCATAGGCGGTGCGGTTACTTCTGCCAACGCGCCCGCGCAACTGGTAAAGCTGGGCCAGGCCCATGTTGTCAGAATCGTGGATAATCATTGTGTTGACGTTGGCGATGTCCAGGCCGGTTTCAATGATGGTCGTGGAAACAAGCACGTCTATCTCAGCGGCGATAAAGTCATACATAATATGCTCCAGCTCGCGCTCCTGCATCTGACCGTGGGCGTATGCGACTTTGGCCTCCGGCACCAGTTTCTGTATTTTTGCCGCGACATCGGCGATATTCACGACACGGTTATAGACATAATACACCTGTCCATTACGCGACAGCTCACGGACAACCGCCTCGCGCACCATTTCCTCGTCATATTCGCAGACAAAAGTCTGGATGGGCATGCGGTCTCCGGGCGCTTCCTCCAGGACGCTCATGTCGCGGATACCGACCAGGCTCATGTGGAGGGTGCGGGGTATCGGGGTCGCCGTCAGGGTCAGGACATCGACACTGTCTTTTATGTGCTTGATTTTTTCTTTATGGGAAACGCCAAAACGTTGTTCCTCGTCTATAATCAACAGGCCCAAGTCTTTGTAAGACACATCCTTTGAAAGCAGGCGATGAGTGCCGATAACAATGTCCACTTGCCCCTTCTTAAGCTCCGCGATGGTCTTTTTTTGCTCGGCCGCCGTGCGGAAACGCGACAGCAGTTCTATGCGGACGGGAAAATCCTTCATCCGCTGGACAAAGGTGCCATAGTGCTGCTGCGCGAGAATTGTTGTCGGAACCAGGTAGACCACCTGCTTATTCTCCTGCACGGCCTTGAAGGCGGCGCGGATGGCGATTTCGGTCTTGCCATAGCCCACGTCGCCGCAAATCAGCCTGTCCATGATGCGCGTGCTTTCCATGTCTGCCTTGGTGTCTTGGATGGCGGTAAGCTGATCCACGGTTTCCTCAAAGGGAAACAGTTCTTCGAACTCCTGCTGCCAAACCGTGTCCTGGTCGTATTGAAAGCCCTTTTTTTCTTGACGCAAAGCGTAGAGGGCGACCAGTTCACGCGCCACCTCGCTGACCGCTTCCCGGACCCTGGTTTTCGAGCGATTCCACTCTATCCCGCCCAGGCTATTCAGTTTCGGCTTTCTGGCATCGGCCGAGGCATATTTTTGGATGACATGAAAATTGGATGCGATGACGTAGAGCTTGCCGCCGCCGCGATACTCTATCTTCATGTAGTCCTTTACTACCTTATCCACCTCGACCTTTTCTATGCCCAGATAGACACCCAGGCCATGATTTTCATGGACGACGTAATCACCGGCTTTCAGCTCGGCAAAGTCGCCGATACGCCGGCCTTCGTAACGCTTTTTCTTTTTCCTGCGTTTCTCGGCCCCAAAAATATCACTTTCGGCAATAATCGCGTATTTTAAGAGCGGATACTCAAAACCACGCAAGATACGGCCATGGCGGGTCATTATTTCGCCGGGCAGTAATGCCCTGTCATCGTCCTCGCTATAAAACGCCGTCAGTCCATATTCGCGCAAATCCTCGGCCAGGCGGGCCGCCCGTGTGCGCAAGCCGGACAACAGCAGTATGCGATAGCCATTTTTTTTAAGCCGCAGCAAATCTTTTACCAGCGCGTCAAAACTATTATTATATGAGGAAATGCTTCTGGTGTTCATTTCCTTTTTGAGGTTTGGCTTAAACAGGGGGTTTTTCATGTCCAACGCCGCCATGCTCACCACCCGATGGCGCCTGATGCGGGCGCTGGTTTCGCTCATGCCAAACAGCAAATCGGCCTGGCCAGGCAGGATATAACCTCTTTCCAGGCGTCCCGCCATGCTTTCTTGAAACTCCTTTTCGATGGCCGCCGCTCCCTCAAAAACCCGGGCCGGCTCGTCAATAAAAACTATCGTCTCCTGCGGGTCAAACAAATCGGCAAACGAGACCATTTCTTGATAAAAAAAGCGGACGAAGGCATCCAGGCTGACCCCGGTGCCAAACTCAAATATCTGCTCTTTTAGCTCCTTTATATGGGTGGCCAGACGGTGTGCCTCGGCCGTGAGGAACTGCTCGCGCAGCTTTTTTACCTGGCTTTCACATTCTGCCTCTATTTTTTCCATGCCCGCCAACAACTGCTCTTTGGTGAGTACCATTTCGCTGGCCGGGTATATGGTGATTTCCTTCATCTTTTCGATCGAGCGCTGGCTCAGGCTGTCGAAGCTGCGGATGGATTCTATCTCGTCGCCCCACAGCTCTATCCGGATGGGGTTTTCCCCGGTGAGGTCGAAGATGTCCATGATACCGCCGCGAACGGAAAACTCACCCGGCGCTTCCACTTGATAATTACTTTCGTAGCCCAGTTTCACCAGGCTTTCTACTATTTTTTCCTTTTCCACCGCAGAGCCAACACTGAGCGTGATAATATGTTTTTTTAGATATTCGAGGCCCAAAACCGGTGTCATCAGGGCGCAAAAAGTCGTGATTATCGTCTGTGGACCGCCTTCGATAATCTTCTTGAAACATTCTATGCGCTCTTTAGTTAGCAGATTTCCGTGGATGTCCGCCTGATAAAAAATCAGGTCTTTGGCGGGAAAAGCTAAGACCTCCCGGTCGTAGAAACGATATTCTTCCTGTATTTCTTTCATCCGCAGATCGGAATGGGTGATGATGATTTTATGCCGCAGGCCCTGCCCCAGGCCATAGGCCAAATGCAGTTTTTGTGAATCCAGACAGCCGGACAGCGCGAGACTTTTGCCCGCTTTGCTAAGCAGGACTTTCATTTCCTCGTATTCGCCCAGTTCATGGATGGGAGCAATGAGAGCTTGCATGTACACCTCTTGTTTATCTAGTTATACTTATTCATCGCCGCATCAATGCCTTCCACAATCAGGCATTCTATCGCGGACACGGCCCTTTCCATAGTGTTTCGGATGATTTTACCGTCTTCACCGACAAATTCACCGAGGACATGGCCGACCAGCTCGCAGCCCGCCGGAGCAGCGCCCACGCCCACCCGCATGCGGGCAAAGTCCGGATGGCCAAACTCCTTTATGATGCTTTTCAGGCCATTATGCCCGCCATCTGACCCCTTTGCCCGTATGCGGATCTGACCGAGGCTAAGGTTTATGTCATCGGCAACGACAAGCAGCCGCTGCTTTTCATCGACATGGTAGTAGTTTATGATACGCCTTAGCGCCTGGCCACTCAGGTTCATATAGGTCAGGGGCTTTACCAAAAACACCTGCTGCCCCTGAATCAAACCCTTGCCCATGAGGCTTTTATGGCGAAGGCCTTTTACTCTTATCTTATGCTTTTTCGCCAGGGCATCGACAATGTCAAAGCCGATGTTGTGGCGGGTACCGGCGTATTTACGGCCAGGATTCCCCAGCCCGACGATGATAAACATGGCGGACTCCTTAAACATTGTCTTAAGTCACCTATGACTTAAGACAAATAAACGACACGAAACCCCGCCGGGTGGTGGCGGGGTAAGCGTCGCCGGATGGCGGCTTTAATAGTATGGCCTAAAAACTTATCGTATTGACTTTTATGCCCGGGCCCATCGTGGAGGCCAGGGTAACGCTACGCAGAAACTGACCCTTAAGGACGGAGGGACGCGCCTTTACTATGGCATCCATCAAAGTAGAGAAGTTTTCCGCCAGTTTTTCTTCTGTGAAAGAGGCCTTGCCTATGGGCACATGGATTATGTTGGTTTTATCCAGGCGGTATTCTATCTTACCGGCTTTTATTTCTTCTATCGCCTTTTTCACATCCATCGTGACCGTGCCGGCTTTGGGGTTTGGCATCAGGCCCTTGGGCCCCAGCACCTTACCCAGGCGGCCCACAACGCCCATCATGTCCGGGGTTGCGACCACGACATCAAAATCCAGCCAACCTTCGTTTTGGATGCGGGGGATAAGCTCGTCACCGCCAAAATGGTCGGCACCGGCCGCCTCCGCCTCGTTTAGCTTGTCGCCCTTGGCAAAGACCAAGACACGGACGGTCTTACCCGTGCCGTTGGGCAACACAACCGCGCCGCGAATCTGCTGGTCAGCATGACGCCCGTCGCAGCCGGTACGGATATGGACTTCGATGGTCTCGTCGAAGGTGGCGACGGCGGTTTTTTTCGCCAGCGCTATGGCTTCCTCCGGTTCGTATAAATTGAAACGGTCTACTTGCTTTGTTGCTTCCTGATATTTTTTTCCGCGTTTCATACTCTCTACCCCTTCCTTTCCCTATTCCACAACGATGCCCATGCTACGCGCCGTGCCGGCAATCATGCTCATGGCCGCCTCTATATCGGTCGCGTTTAAGTCCGGCATCTTGATTTCGGCGATTTCTTTTACCTTGTCCTTTGTGATGGTCGCCACCTTCACCCGGTTGGGTTCCGCGGAACCGGATTGAATGTTGCAGGCCTTCTTCAAAAGTATCGCCGCCGGGGGGGTCTTGGTGATAAAACTGAAACTTCTGTCGGCATAGACAGTGATGACGACGGGGATAATCGTGTCGCCTTTGTCGGCCGTGCGGGCGTTAAATTGCTTCGTGAATTCGACAATGTTCACGCTGTGCTGCCCGAGAGCCGGTCCGACTGGGGGGGCCGGCGTCGCTTTGCCGGCGGGGATTTGCAACTTAATGAATGCTTCTACTTTCTTTGCCATTTGGCACCTCCTTTGGCAGTGGTAGGGCAGGGGTTCTGCTCCTGCCGCAGCTGTTCACCGCTCACTGCGTGGTGTGTGGTAATGCAGTTGGCGCTGCTCCCACGGTTTATCTTTGCTGCGCTAATGCGCCGCTTGCGCCGGGAATGTCTAATGCCATTCCCTTTTTTAGTGCATCCGCCGTACTTCGGCGAAACTTATTTCCACGGGCGTCTCGCGCCCGAACAAATCCACATTGATGGTGGCTGTTTGCTTGCCCATGTCTATCCGCTGCACGACCCCAATCGTGTCGCGCCATATACCGGCGACCACGGCGATGGAATCCCCAACGGCAAAGTCTATCGTGACCTTTTCCGTCCGGATGCCCAGGGGTTTCATCTCTATGTCGGATAGTGGCACCGGTTTAGAGCCCGGACCCACAAACCCAGTCACGCCACGGGTATTGCGGACGACATACCATGTGTCGTCGTTCATTACCATGTTGACCAGCACATATCCGGGGAACATCTTCTTTTGGACGGTCCTGCGAACGCCATTTTTGACCTCCAGGACATCCTGCATCGGAACACGTACTTCCAAAATTTCATCTTCCAAGTGGCGATTCTCTATCGTTTTATCCAGATTCGCCTTTACTTTTTTTTCATATCCTGAATATGTATGAACGACATACCAGTTAGGTTCTGCCATGACAATCACCGTGTCTTTCCAATATTTGCAACATCGGGTTGCGGGCGCGCTTTATATGCTTTACCCTACAACTTCACGCTCACAATATAATCAACGCCCATCTGCAACAGAAAATCTATCAAGGCGATAATCATACCCAAGGCCACCGAAACAAACACCACCATTACCGTTTGCTTGCCTATGTCCTCGCGATCCGGCCAGGTAATCTTCAAAAATTCCGCTTTAACGCCCTTCCAAAAGTCACCCTTTGGCGCCTTATTCTTTACTGCCATACGGATACCCCTTTCTTATCTGGTTTCCTTGTGCGCCGTATGTGTCCGGCAAAAACGGCAATACTTACTGGTCTCCATCCGGTCCGGATGGGTCTTTTTATTTTTTGTCAAATTATAATTGCGTTGCTTGCACTCCGGGCATGCCAGTGTTATTCTCGTCCGCATGATATAACCTCCGCTTAGCTTTCCTAATTCGATATTATAGCTACTTTCTGTTTGGTGTCCGCACAAAAAAAAGAGCTAATCTCCCTTGCTTAACTAATGTAACACGAGGGAGCGTGCCCAGTCAAGCACTTTTTTCGAAAATTTTTTCAGCACTTTTTTCAAAAATTTTTTTCAATAGGTACACTGTTTAATTTCCAAACCAAGCGCAACCCCCCGCTTCCCTCAAATTGCATTTACTTAAAGAAATCCCAAACATTGCATTAAACATGGGAAATTGCAGTATCATAAAGCCATGGGCTTCCGGTGTCGTCGAAAGGAGGAACAACCATGGCCACTAACAAACATTTAACACTGGACGACCGTATCAAGATTTTCCAAATGCTGGAGGACAACCAATCATTCAAGGCCATCGCGGCGGAGCTGGGCAAGAGCCCGTCCACCATTTCCAGGGAAATAAGGTCCCACATTGTCTTCGAGAAGAAGGGGGGCTACGGACGGGCATACAACTCCTGCGTCCGCCGCCTCTCCTGCGACGTGCGCCTGCTCTGCGGCGAGTGCGTGTCCCGCAGGAAGAACGCCTTC
>Ga0099364_10012780_pt1 | contig 11302 bp, 5 predicted proteins | sample TergutTh196P3_FD_73070 | JGI IMG/M metagenome (GOLD analysis project Ga0099364, IMG submission 73070) | Microcerotermes parvus P3 segment gut microbial communities from Pointe-Noire, Republic of the Congo - Th196 P3 | ecosystem: Host-associated > Arthropoda: Insects > Digestive system > Gut ...
TTTTTGCATTGGAACACCTCTCATAAGGTCTTCGACCGCAATTGAGAATTGAGAGAGGAGAATTACAGACGTGGGGTTACGCGCTATACTCGTGAAGAACTAAGTTGCCAATGTGTTCTGCGCAAACAATTCAGAGCCTGTCCCTGTACTAATTCTCAATTCTCCTTTCTCAATTCTCAATTTTCAAAAGTAAGCTGCTCCTCTCCCTTGTCTTCGGGTTTTAGGAGAACGCCTACTGCGGGGATCGTTCTTACTTTGTAGCGTGACGGTGTTTTGATATTGGATTTCTCAAACGGTATGACCTGTTCCAGCTTGTGGCGGCGCTTTGGCGTGATGACCTGCACACCTTGCGTCGAGCGGGTGGATTTCGGGGCTAGTAGCGCGGTGTTGAAAATCAGCGTGCGTGTGTCTGAGGAATAAACCGCGATATCCATCTCCTCAGTCAGCGGCAGTAGACTTACCACGGGGCTTCTGTCGGAATAGGCGCCTGTCAGCTTCTTTCTGTTCAGCTTTGTGGCGTAACCGGACAACTCCACCCTCGCGGCTTTTCCGTTTTCGAAGAAGAATATTATATGCCCTGAATAATCATCGGGGTCCATTAAATGTATGACGTTTTCGCCCTCGTCCATCTCCAGCGCCGTTGGGAGGTATGTACCCAAGTTCGATGCCTTTGTGTCATCGAAATCGCGCACCCTGGCTTTGTAGACCTGCTGCTTATCTGTGAAAACAAGCAGTTCGCTTTTGTTTTGCGACTCAAAGCTGATAAACGGTCCGTCCGCATCCTTGTATTTCTGCTCGCCGCCCATGCGAAGCGAGAGCGGGGTTATCTTCTTGAAATAGCCTTCGCGGGACATAAAGATGTTGACCGCGTAGTCTTCGACATGTTCCTCCGCGTCGTAAGTCTCTATCTCATCCTCAAAAATGATTTTTGTCTTACGCTCTTCGCCGTATTTTTTAATCACATCCTTTAGCTCTTTTACGATAATTGCACTGACGCGGCGGCTTGACTGGAGCGTTAGTTCGAGGTCTTCTATCTCGCGCTCCAAATCACTCGTCTCTTCCGTGCGCTTTAGGATGTATTCGCGGTTGATGTGCCGCAGCTTTATTTCCGCTACATATTCCGCCTGACGTTCATCGACACCGAATCCAATCATCAGGTTCGGGACGACCTCGCTCTCTTCCTCCGTTTCGCGGATTATCCTGATCGCCTTGTCTATGTCGAGCAGTATCTTCTGCAACCCGCGCAGCAGATGCAGCTTGTCCTTCTTCTTTTGCAGTTCGTTGTATATCCGCCGCTTGACGCAATCCGTGCGCCATGCCGTCCATTCGTCAAGTATCTCGCGTACGCCCATGACCTTCGGCGCGCCTGCTATCAGGATGTTGAAATTGCATGAGAAACTGTCCATCAGGGTCGTCTGCTTAAACAACTTCGCCATCAGTTTTTCAGGGTCCACCCCGCGCTTTAGGTCTATCGTCAGTTTAAGCCCTGAGAGGTCCGTTTCGTCGCGCATGTCGGATATCTCAGGCAGCTTCTTCGCCTTAATAAGCTCCGCCACTTTGTCGATTATTGCCTCTGCTGTCGTTGAGTATGGAATCTCCGTTATTTCAATCAGGTTATCCCCTTTTACATACCTCCAGCATGCCCTGACCTTGACGCTACCGCGACCGGTATTGTAAATGGACTCCAGTTCCCCCGCGTTATAGATAAGCTCGCCACCCGTTGGGAAGTCGGGTGCCTTAAGTGTCTGCGTTAGTTCGCAGTCGGGGTCGGATATGAACTCTATCGCTGCCTGGCATACCTCCGCTATATTGAAGCCGCAAATATTGCTCGCCATACCGACGGCGATACCGGTGTTCGCGCTGACAAGCACATTCGGGAACGTGGTCGGAAGCAGCGTCGGCTCTTGCATTGTGCTGTCGTAGTTGTCGATAAAATCTACAACATCGCGGTCGATGTCGCGGAACATCTCCGTGCATATCTGCGACAACTTCGCTTCCGTATACCTCGACGCAGCGCAGGCCATATCCCGGGAGTAGACCTTGCCGAAGTTTCCCTTGGAATCGACAAACGGCGTCAGCAGGGCTCCATAGCCTTTTGAGAGCCGCACCATGGTATCGTAAATAGCTGCGTCGCCATGGGGGTTCAGCCGCATGGTCTGCCCGACTATGTTGGCCGATTTCGTGCGCGAGCCGGTCAGCAGTCCCATCTTGTACATCGTATAGAGCAGCTTCCTATGCGATGGTTTGAACCCATCGATTTCAGGGATTGCCCGCGACATGATAACGCTCATTGCGTATGGCATAAAGTTAAGCTTGAGCGTGTCCGTAATAGGCTGCTCCTGCACCTCCGCACTGAGCCCCACTACGTTCGGGTTACTTGATTTTTTGTTAGTGTCTTTTTTCTTAGGCATGTTTCTTCCTTATCTATGTATCATAGTACCTGTGCGACTATTTTCTGCAATGAAGGCAACCCTTCAACTCTCCTCTCTCCTCTCTCCTCTCTCAACTCCTACGAAACGTCCGCCAGCTCTACATACATATGTCCATTTTCAGAGATATAGTCCTTCCTTCCCGCTAGGTTTCCGCCCAGCAGTAGGTCGAACATGTCCGCAGTCGCGGCGGCGCTCTCGGGCATGACCTTGATTAGCCGCCTTGTCTCGGGGTTCATCGTCGTGAGCCACATCATCTCGGGGTCGTTCTCGCCCAAGCCCTTCGAACGGCTGAGGGTAAACTTCGCGCCTGACAGCTTTTTGACGATTTCCGCTTTCTCCCTATCAGAATACGCGAAATACGTCTTACCCTTGCTCTCAATCTCGTATAGCGGGGATTCGGCGATGTACACATATCCCTGCTCAATCAGCGTCGGGACTAGGCGGTAGAGCATCGTGAGAATCAGCGTGCGTATCTGGAAACCGTCCACATCGGCATCGGTGCAGATTATGACCCTGTTCCATCGCAGGGCGGAAAGGTCAAACGCGCTGAGGTCCTTTGACTGCTTATGCTTGATTTCCACACCGCAGCCCAACACCTTGATGATATCCGTGATTATCTCGTTTGCAAATATCTTGCCATAATCAGCCTTCAGGCAGTTTAGTATCTTGCCTCTCACCGGTATGATGCCCTGAAACTCTGCGTCGCGGCTGAGTTTGCAAGCTCCGAGCGCGCTGTCGCCCTCGACTATGTATATCTCGCGGCGACTCACGTCCTTCGTGCGGCAGTCCACGAATTTTTGGACGCGGTTTGCGATGTCAAGCCCGCCTGAGAGCTTCTTCTTTATGTTGAGCCGCGTTTTCTCCGCTGTTTCGCGGCTGCGCTTGTTAATTAGGACTTGCTCTACTATCCTGTCCGCCTCCGCCTTGTTCTCAATGAAATAGACTTCAAGCTGGCTGCGGAAAAACTCCGTCATCGCTTCTTGGATAAATTTATTCGTGATTGCTTTCTTGGTCTGGTTCTCAAAAGATGTCTGCGTGGAAAAGCAGTTCGTGACGAGGACAAGGCTATCTTGCACATCGGCAAATGTGACTTTGCTTTCGTTTTTCTGGTATTTGTTGTTTTTACGCAAATAAGCGTCAATCTCGGCGACAAACGCGCTGCGCGTCGCTTTCTCAGGGGAACCGCCATGCTCCAGCCATGAGGAGTTGTGATAGTATTCCGTTTTGCAGAGCTTGTTCGAAAAACAAAACGCCGCTGAGAGCTTCACCTTGTACTCCTGCATATCCTCTCTATCGCGACCTCGGCGGGCGGCTTCGATGAAGACCGGTTGGGTCAAAACATCCTCGCCAGATAGCTCTTTGACATAGTCCAGGATGCCATTGCTGTAGAGGAAATCAGTTGTCTCAAATCCCGATCCTACTTGATTTTTCAGGCGGAATGTGACCCCTGCGTTGACAACAGCTTGGCGTTTTAGGGTATCTGTGAAGTATTCATGCGGGATGGCTATGTCTTTGAAAACTTCGAGGTCGGGCTTCCATCTGAAAACAGACCCTGTGCGCCTTCCGGTGTAGGGTTCAAATGCTAGCTTGCCAATGATTTCGCCTTTCTCAAAGCGGAGCGTGTACTTTTTCCCATCCCTGTAAACCGCGACATCCATGAACTCCGAGCTGTATTGCGTCGCGCAGGCACCAAGCCCGTTGAGACCCAGCGAGTATTCGTAGTTCTCACCCTCATTGTTTCTGTATTTGCCGCCTGCGTAAAGTTCGCAGAAAACAAGTTCCCAGTTGTATCTGTTTTCTTTCGGATTCCAATCGACAGGGCACCCTCTGCCGAAGTCCTCGACCTCAATCGTTCCGTCCCCCCAGCGCGTGACTGTGATTTGTTTGCCATGTCCCTCTCTCGCTTCGTCGATGGCGTTGGACAATATTTCGAACAACGCCTGCTGGCAGCCTTCAATCCCATCCGACCCGAATATAACGGCAGGACGCTTCCTTACGCGATCCGCGCCCTTTAATGCGCTGATGCTTTCATTGTCATATTGCGTATTGCGATTTGCTGATTTCATATAAGAATCCTCACTAACAAGACCTACGGTCGCAACTAGCGTTACCCCGTCTCGAAATTATCATTCCAATTTTCAATAGATTATAGAATATCAATTTTGATATGTACAGTATAAAAAGGAAAAATATTCACTATATTGTGGTTTATAAAATGTTGCACTACACAATTTTGTGATTTGATTCGGTTTACTTTTCCGTAAACAATAGCCATTTTTTATTGATATTACAACTCATTTGTGTTACAGTATGTGTAGGAATAAAAAGAGGAGTTGAAGAAGATATATGACCAATATGGTTGTTGCTGTCATTTACTTCATTCTCATTGCCGTCACCGCGCTCACTATCCTGTTCGCCCATGTTAGGGACAAACACAAACAAGTAACAAAGTATTTGATCCGTTTGTGCTTGATCTCCGTGGGTTGGCAGGTTTGCAGCGCGTTGATTTTCCTACTCGACAATGAAGCCCTTGCTCTTTGGGTTTTTGATTTGAAACTGGTTTTCGTAGCCTTTGCGCCTTTGCAACTGCTATTCCTGAGCGTTAAATTCTACAGTTCAAAGCTCTCGCGCAATACCTCGCTGCTTTTCGGCTTGCTATCCATTGTGCCGGCCATTACAGCGGTGCTGGCCATAACCGCGCCATTGCATAACATCCTGCGAACGGAGCTCTACTTCGAGCAGTTTGAGCCTCTTCGCGTTTTGCACAATGTCCGCGGCCTCTGGTTTTGGATACACTCCTTCTATTCCTATATGCTAATGACCTCCTCAATCATTGTGATAATCTACAAGCATTCCAAACTCCCAAAAGGTTTTCGCCTTCCATCGATGTTTGTGGCCATTGGGAGCGCAATCGCGCTCTTTAGCAATATCTTCGTAATCTTATACTCCAGTTTTCAAGAAGTCGACATTACATTAGTCGGGCTCAGCGCTGCGCTGGTCTTTACCTATATTGGAATCGCAATCTCAGACGAGAGCAATCTCCTGGTTGCAGCGCGTGACAACATCTTCACTTTCCTCGAAGAATACGTCTTCATCCTAAATAGCAAACGCTCCATTTTGGAGATGAACCCCGCAGCCCGCCGCTGGTTGCAGACATCAGGCATCGACACGGAAATTTCGAAGTTTGACGATTTGGTCGAAGAAATCACTGCTGATGATAAGGAGGCCATTCGCGTTGATGAGGCCGGTGAGAGGGAGTTCACGCTGAAAAATGGTCAAAAAAACCTGACATATAGTTTCAAAGAACGCCCTATTACCGATCGCACGGGCAGACAGGCCGGTGTTTACGCTATCTTTACCGATATAACTCGCTACAGGCTCTTGGACGAAGTGACCGCAGCAAGCAAGGCAAAAAGCGAATTTTTGGCGAATATGAGTCACGAGATGCGTACACCGATGAACGCTATCATTGGTATGACGAGCATAGGGATGTCCGCCGTTGAAATGGAGAAAAAGGATTATTGTCTTTCTAAAATCAACGAGGCATCGGCACATTTGCTGGGCATTATCAACGACATTCTGGATATGTCTAAAATTGAAGCCGGGAAATTGGAGCTTTCTGAGACATCGTTTAACTTTGAGAATGCTCTTCAGAGGGTCGTTAATGTTATAAGTTTCCGCGTGGAGGAAAAGAAGCAGGAATTAACCGTATATATCGACAGAAAAATTCCGCAAGTTCTTGTTGGCGACAGTCAGCGTCTTGCGCAAGTCATAACAAATCTGCTCGGCAATGCTGTAAAATTCACGCCGGAGGGTGGGTCCGTAAGCCTCAATACCTACCTTCTGGGAGAGGAAAACGGCATCTGTCAAATAAAGGTTTCAGTGACCGATACGGGCATAGGCATAAAAAAAGAACAGCAGGCAAAGCTCTTCCAATCCTTCACGCAGGCTGAGAGCGATACGTCGCGGAAATTTGGCGGCACCGGGCTCGGCCTCACCATCTCCAAACGCATAGTTGAAATGATGGACGGCGAGATTGAGGTTGAGTCCGAAATCGGAAAAGGGTCCACATTCACCTTTACCGTGAAAATAAGATGTGGCGAACTGTCCGAACATGGATGCTCAAACATGAATTCGAAATGGAAAGATATCCGAATTCTGGCTATTGACAGCGACCTTCACATTTTGAAAGATTTTAAGGGAATCGTGGAAAAGCTTGGATTGTTCTGCGATACCGCTGACAGCGGCGCTGATGCGCTGCGGCTCGTTGCCGATAACGGCTGGTACAACATCTATTTTGTCAGTTGGAACATGGAGGACATAGGTGGTCTTGATCTGACAAGGGAACTAAAAAACACTGCGCCGGTTTCGGGTGATCCCCTTGTCGTCGTGACTTCATCAGCAGAGTTCTCGGCGATAACCGATGAAGCTAATTCAGCAGGCGTTGATAAACTTTTGCAAAAACCCCTATTCCCTTCGGCCATCGAAGATGTCGTGAACGAATATCTGGGCATATCTGAGCAATGCAAGGAGGTAAGCGCGGATATTTCCAACATATTTGAAGGTCGCCGCCTTCTTCTGGCGGAAGATGTTGATATCAACCGCGAAATAGTGCAGTCACTGCTGGAGCCGACTTTGTTGGAGGTTGATTGCGCTCTAAACGGCGTTGAAGCCGTCCGCATGTTCGCAGATGCGCCTGAGAAGTATGATATGATTTTCATGGATGTGCAGATGCCAGAAATGGATGGTTATGAAGCTACGCGCCGAATCCGAGCGCTTGATGTTCCAAATGGCAAAACCGTGCCGATTATCGCAATGACCGCAAACGTTTTCAAAGAGGACATTGAAAACTGCCTAAAAGCCGGCATGGACGCCCACATAGGCAAGCCAATCAACTTCGACGATGTCATTGACATAATCCGCAAATATTTGTCTGATAAGGATTAAGTCATATCTGTTTTTGCTTTCTTGCTAGCATGAATGTGAATCCTGCGGCGCATAGGAATGCAAAAATTGTTCCAAACCCGAATGAACCCTCTGAGAACAGCATTCCGAACTGGTAGACGCACAACGATATAATATATGCAAAACCGCATTGGTAGCCTATCGCGAACCAGAACCACTTTGCATTGTTCATCTCGCGCCTAATCGCGGCCATGGCGGCAAAACAAGGGGCGCACAGCAGGTTGAACAACAAAAACGAATAGGCAGACACCATTGTGAAGCTTCCTGCCAAAGCTCCCCGGATTTCAGCTCCGCCCTCAGCGACGTTTGCGAAGCCATGCAAGATGGCAAGAGTACCCACAACATTTTCTTTCGCTATCAAACCGGTTATTGACGCAACGGTGGATTGCCAGTTCCCCCAGCCCAGCGGCGCGAAAACAATTGCAAAGAAACCGCCGACCCATGCCAAAATGCTCTCGTCCATATCGACCATGCCAAACCCATCGCTGTCCCATCCGAAGTTGGAAGCGAACCACACGAATATCGACGCCAGCAGGATTATCGTGCCTGCTTTCTTTATGAATGACCAACCGCGCTCCCACATGCTTCGCAGGATATTACCGACGGTAGGCCAGTGGTATGCGGGAAGCTCCATAACAAATGGGGCAACATCCCCTTTGAACATCCTTGTTTTCTTTAGGATGCTGCCTGAGCAAACAATCGCCAACATCCCGACAAAATAAGCGCTGGTGGCGACCCATGCCGCTCCTCCGAAAATAGCTCCCGTAATCAACGCTATTAATGGCAGCTTGGCGGAGCATGGAATAAACGTGGTTGTTATTATGGTCATTTTGCGATCGCTGTCGCTCTCTATGGTGCGCGATGCCATAATGCCCGGAACTCCGCATCCCGTCCCTATCAGTATTGGGATAAAAGACTTACCCGATAACCCAAAGCGGCGAAATATCCTGTCTAGTATAAACGCTATACGCGCCATGTAACCGCAAGCTTCCAAGAAGGCGAGGAATATAAAAAGAATAAACATTTGCGGCACAAAGCCAAGCACCGCGCCGACTCCTGCTACAATGCCATCCATTATCAAGCCTTGCTGCCACTCACCTGCATTCACTGATTCAAGGTAGTCTCCCAGAAAGACCGGTATGCCCGGGACCCAGATTCCGAAGTCGGCAGGGTCAGGCATTTCCGCACCCAACGCCCCCTCATGCTCCTCCATAGCTTCTTCATAGTTAGACGACCCGATACCCGCCAGATGCCAGCCTTCGCCGAAAACGCCCTCGTTCATCCAGCCAGACACAACTACACCCACTGTCGTAACGGAAACGAAGTAAACAATAAACATGACCAACGCGAAGATTGGCAGCGCGAGCCAGCGGTTCGTAACAATCTTGTCGATTTTATCCGATACGGACAGCCCCCCTTTGTTCCGTATCTTCACGCAGTCCTTAATAATTGAATCGATGTAGTTATAGCGTTCTGCGATGATGATGCTCTCGCTGTCATCGTCCAACTCTTCCTCGCGGCGCCTTATGTCTTCTTCTATATGCGCTATCTGTTCCGGCGTCAGTTCCTGTTTCTCTATTATTTTCTCATCGCGCTCAAACAGCTTGATAGCAAAGAAGCGCTGCTGCTCTTGCGGTAAATCATGCAGCACCGCTTCCTCTATGTGCGCCAGCGTATGTTCGACACCGCCTGAAAAGCTGTGCTGCGGTATGGTCTTCGCGCCGCCCGCAGCCTCCAAGGCGGCCTCCGCAGCTTCCGCTATCCCGGTCCCCTTCAGGGCGGAAATCTCCACAACAGGGCATCCAAGTTCTTTTGCAAGCCGAGGGGCATCGATTTTATCCCCGCTCTTGTCTACAACATCCATCATATTAAGAGCCACCACAACCGGAATGCCAAGCTCCGTGAGCTGCGTAGTGAGGAATAGGTTACGCTCTATATTTGTGCCGTCAATGATATTCAGTATTGCATCCGGGCGCTCATCGATTAGGTAATTGCGGGCGACCACTTCCTCCGGCGTGTATGGGGAGAGTGAGTAGATGCCGGGCAAGTCCATCACGGCCACGTCCTTATGGCCTTTTAGTTTGCCTTCTTTTTTCTCCACCGTGACGCCCGGCCAGTTTCCCACAAACTGGTTCGAGCCTGTCAGGGTGTTAAACAGTGTTGTCTTACCGCAATTTGGATTCCCGGCAAGCGCTATGGTGATAGGCATAGAGATTCCTCCGCTATACTAATGCGCTCTGCGGAGCGCAAGGGGTCAGGGAACAGGGGGCAGGGGTCAGAATGTGAGGACAAAACGAATATTTTTCGTAACTGTTAGTTCAGTGCGGTGTATGAAAAAGAAGCATATTTTAAACTCGTAACTTTCGTCTGCTGTGCCATGAGCTCTGAGTTCTGAGTTCTGCGGCTTGTCCGCGTTAAGGTACTACTTCTATAAGCACCGCATCGGCTTTCCTGAGCGATAGTTCGTAACCGCGCACCATGACTTCCACAGGGTCGCCAAGAGGGGCAACCTTTCGGACGAAGACTTCCACGCCCTTAGTGATGCCCATTTCCATTATTCGGCGCTTGACAGGCCCCCCGCCTCCGATTTTCACCACCTTCGCTGTCTCGCCTGGTTTTATTTCTTTGAGTGTCTGCATTGCTTAACTCCTACACAGAACGATATTTCGGTTAGTATCTGCTAACCGTAATACAGGTTAGCACACACTAACCGAATTGTCAAGTGGTTTTGTTTATGTTGCGACAGGTCGCTTATGGCGCGATTACAGTTCACGGGGTATCTGAACATAACATTAAACCGGCACTATTTGGCGGCAGAATGCCGCCGCTACATGTTTCACCGTAAACTGGCACTATTTGGCGGCAGAATGCCGCCGCTACTTGTATCACCGTAAACCGGCACTATTTGGCGGCAGAATGCCGCCGCTACTTGTTTCACCGTAAACCGGCACTATTTGGCGGCAGAATGCCGCCGCTACGAATGAATCGTTGCTTTTGGCGGGCATCCCGTGAACAGTAACGCGGTCAGGGGTCAGAATGAAAGCTCCTAATACTTGCCGAAATCGGTGCCACTCGCGTTTTTAAACGTGGAGTTTCTGTTTTCCATCACTCGTTGCCTATTGTTTCCCGTGCCGCCGGATGCAGGCAAGCTGCGTTGTAAACCGCCCTCGTTTTTTAGCTTGAACTGAGAGATTAGTTCTTGCAGCATATCAGACTGCCCGCTCATTTCCTCCGATGACGCGGCGCTTTCCTCTGCTGTTGCACTGTTCTGCTGGACAACCTTTGCTACTTGATCTATGCCGATTGTGATTTGGTTTATGCCAATGGATTGCTCTTCAGAAGATACGGATATTTCATTTACAAGCCTACTGCTCTCGTTGATTCCTGATACAATTTCGCTAAGGCTTTCCGCTGTCTCGCCGGCGATTTGCACCCCACTGTTCGCTTTGTCCATTGAGTTCTCAATAAGCCCGCTTGTTTCTTTCGCTGCCTGAGCGCTCTTCGCAGCTAGATTCCTCACTTCCTCCGCGACTACCGCGAAACCTTTCCCGTGTTGCCCGGCCCGCGCAGCTTCAACGGCAGCGTTAAGGGCAAGTATATTAGTTTGAAATGCGATATCGTCAATCGTTTTGATGACCTTGCTGATTGACTGGCTGGCGTTATTGATTTCATTGACGGCGGTCATCATCTCGCCCATCTGCTGGGTTCCTCTTTCCGCGTTGCCCTTTATCGTTTCTGCCAGTGTGGCGGCTTGTGCCGCTTTTTCTGCGTTCGATTTCGTTTTGCTCGATATTTCGGATATGGAGCTTGATAACTCCTGTATGGACGCTGCTTGCTCCGTTGCACCCTGCGCGAGTGTCTGCGCCCCCTCCGCGACCTGCTTTGAACCTGTTGACACTTGGCCG
>Ga0099364_10012781_pt1 | contig 11302 bp, 10 predicted proteins | sample TergutTh196P3_FD_73070 | JGI IMG/M metagenome (GOLD analysis project Ga0099364, IMG submission 73070) | Microcerotermes parvus P3 segment gut microbial communities from Pointe-Noire, Republic of the Congo - Th196 P3 | ecosystem: Host-associated > Arthropoda: Insects > Digestive system > Gut ...
TGTCGTTGTTTTTCAGTATCGCGGTCAATTTCTCGGAATAATCACCTTCATCCAGCTTAGGACAGCCAATTAGAGTGATTTTGTTCCTCATAAACTCGGAATGAAAGTTACCGTGGGCATAGGCCGAGCAATCGGCCGCAACAAGCAGGTTTGCGTTCTCAAAATACGGGGCGTTTGCCGGAACCAGTTTTATTTGCACAGGCCACTGTACCAGTTGGCTTGTCATATCTTGTGACATTGATGGAACGGTTATAGCGGCATTTGCTGTTGCAGATGTTGTGATTCTATTGATGGAGCGGGCGTTGGTACCGAGACAGCCGCAGGGCAGCTCCGCGCTTACCTGTTTCGCTGTACGGGCTTTCACTGCGGCTTCGTCATATGTCGCCGCTTCACGTTCTTCAAAGGAAATAGCTCCCGTCGGACAAATCGGCAAACAGTCTCCCAACCCGTCGCAGTAGTCGTCCCGCAGCAATTTAGCTTTCCCATCCGTCATTCCGATCGCGCCCTCGTGACAGGCTTCCGCACACAAGCCGCAGCCGTTGCACTTTTCTTCGTCGATCTTGACAATTTTACGAATCATGTTTTTCACTCCAAACCTTAAAAATTTCATCGCTTTCTTGATTACGCTTTCTTGATTATACACAGACCATGCTCGTCTTGACTTGAAAAAAATATACGATATATTGCCGATACATTGCTTGAACCTGTAATTGCGGAAAATCAGTATTCCCGCATTACGCCATTCCAGGCCCCCTGCAACCTCTCCCAGTCAAGGAACCAGGTTTTCCTTGACTGCGCGGGAAGATAACAATATAATATAAACGATTGAGATAGTTTTTCAATTTCGAGAGTGGGCCGCGGCCCACTCTTACTATGTTTAGGAGCGGGCCTGGCAGGTGAAAACACGCGGATTGGGAGGTGCGGTTTTGGGAAAAGAAAGCCGGCGGGGAACCGATGAAATTTTTAGCCGGGCGTTCCTCGCCATCGAAAAAATAGTTGCGGAACTTGGCTACGAATGTGTGAACGTCGCGTTGGTTACGGAGGATGGACGCCACGCGCTGAGGATTATGATCGACTCCATCGGCGGAATAGACATCAGGGACTGCGAGACGGTTTCAAAAGCGGTCAGCCGTTGGCTGGATGCCCCGGACTCCGTTGAGGCCGCCGGTTTCGGCGGCGGGTACTATCTGGAGGTAAGCTCGCCGGGGCTGGAGAGGCCGCTTTTTACCCCGGCCGACTACGAACGCTTCAGGGGCAAAGAGGCGCGAATCAAAACCCGCGAATTGGTGGAAGGCCGAAAAACTCACGTCGGTTTCATCGCCATGTCGGATGATGTCGGCGTGACCCTGGACACCGAACAGGGGGCGAGGAACCTGCGGTTTGACGACGTAATACACGCCGCGCTGGTTTTCAGGGGCTTGGAGCCGCAGCCGCCCAAAAAGGCGAAAAAACGAAACGAAAAACCGAAAGCAAGTTCTAAAACTGCTGTTGAGGAGGGGCATTTAGGATGCAGCTAGGACGCGATTTCCTGCGCGCGCTGAATCAATTGACAAGGGAGCGCAACCTGTCTAACGAGCTGATAGCCTCAAGTCTGGAGGCCGCCCTCATGTCCGCGTACAAAAAATACCAGGGAGGGAATCAGGACGTAGAGGTTCGCGTCGATTTTGAGAACGACCGCATATCAGTCTGCGAACTGCGCACCGTTGTCAAGAATGTGGAGTCGAAGGACACCGAAATCACCCCGGCCGACGCCAAAAAATTGGGCTTCAAGGCTTCGGTAGGCAGCGTCATACGCATTGAGAAAAACCCGGAAGAGTTCGGCCGAATCGCGGCCCAGACTGCGCGGCAAGTCATAATACAACGTCTGAAAGACGGCGAGCGGCAGGTGATTTACGAGGAATTTTCCGGCAAGATAGGAGAGATGATCACCGGAATAGTCTTCAAGTCGGAGAACGATCAGATACTCATCCGGCTCAACGAGCGCACCGAGGCCATTCTCCCCAGGGAGGAGCGCATATCGGGCGAGAAATACAGCCCGGGGGATCGGATGAAATTTTTCGTGCTGGACGTCCGGCAGACGACGCGCGGGCCGCGTATCGTCGTGTCGCGCACTCATCCGGGGCTGCTGCGCAAGCTGCTGGAGCTCGAGGTTCCGGAAATAGCGGACGGCATAATCGAGATCAAAAACATCGTGCGCGAGGGAGGCGCCAGGGCAAAGGCTGCCATGGTGACGCTCGATTCCAATGTTGACCCGGTAGGGTCATGCGTGGGCAGTTCCGGAGCGCGGATAAAGGCAATCAGCCGGGAGCTGGCCGGTGAAAAGGTAGACGTCATAATATGGAACAGCGACCCCCTTGTTTATATCCGAAACTCGCTTTCACCGGCGAAAATTGCCAAGGTTGAGCCGGTTTTGGATCAGGAACGCGCCGTACAGGTTTACGTTTACCCGGATCAACTGTCGCTGGCTATAGGCAAGGCCGGGCAGAACGTGCGGCTTGCCGCACGGCTGACGGGCTGGAAGATAGACATCAACGCTATGGAGGTTGACCGTATGCCGACCCTTTCGGATATCTTCCACGACCTCGCCGAAATAGGCATTGGAGGGAAAAGCTAGTGACAGCCGCGCCCAGGCAGCGTCCGCGCACGTGCGTGGCCTGCAGGGAGGAATCGCCCAAAAGGGCGTTGATTCGCGTGGTTCGCTCTCCGGCGGGAGAAGTGGCCCTTGACGAGCGCGGCAAGCTGCCGGGAAGGGGAGCGTATCTTTGCGCCCGCCCGGAGTGCGTCGAAAAAGCGCGGAAAGCCAAGGCTCTCTCGCGCTCCCTTAAAACCGAGGTGAAGGCGGACGTTTACGACCGGCTGGCCGAACGCGTCTCGGCACACGGAGACGGCGAACGCGAACGCGAAAAGCGCGAGAAAAACGAGGCTCAAAAGGAACTCCGCTTGCTTTTGGGACTGGCCAGACGCGCCGATTTGGTCTATATCGGCGTTGATAGTGTAAAATCACATAGCGGGGGAGAACCTTTATTGATACTGACGGCCGCCGGATGCTCCGATTCCGTGAAAAACACGGCGCGTGGTTTGGCCGAGAGCGGAAGGCACGTTTACCTGGACGCTCCGATGGATGTTTTGGCTCTGTCGTCGGCTATCGGCGCGGATAGGGTACAGGCTATAGCTTTACCGGGCCGCGGCGGTTTGGCGGATAAAATAAAAACGCTGATTTTCGGGCATCAGCGAGATTTTTTCAGTATGGAAGGGAGAGCTGCCCTTGAACAAAATGAGGGTGTATGAACTGGCCAAAATCCTTGGCAAAAGCAACAAGGATCTGATGAAGATCCTGGAGGACCTGGGTATCAACGTCAAGACGCACATGAGTTCCATAGACAACGACGTGGCCCAGCTTGTCGAGGACGCGCTCGCGGAACGTCCCCCGAAAGGGGACGCCAAGGGCGTAGAAGCGCCGGCGAAACCAAAAATAGGGTTGGAAGAGGGCGCTACGATCAAAACCGTAGCGGAGAAAATAGGAGTGACGAGCGCCGACGCGGTTAAGGCTCTGATGTCGGCGGGGATCATGATTCCGGCGACGAGCGTGGCGGACGGTAAGGTTCTGGAGGTGTTGAGCGGAGCCTTCAGTGTGACGTTTGAAGTGACCGCCAAAACCACAAAGGCGGAACCGGCAAAGCCCGGGCCTTATAGGCCGGAACCGCGCAAACAGGAACCGGCCCAGGGCAAGCCGGCGAAAAAAGAGCCTGCCGCCCCGAAAACGGAGGCGACGGCCGGGGAATTGACGCCGCGTCCGCCTATCGTAACGGTGATGGGGCATGTCGACCACGGGAAAACGACTCTTCTGGACACCATCCGGAAGACCAACGTCACGGCCCGCGAGGCCGGCGGCATAACGCAGCACATCGGCGCGTACACCGTTACGCACGAAAATAAGACAATAGTTTTCCTGGACACGCCCGGCCACGAGGCTTTTACGGCCATGCGCGCCCGGGGGGCCGACGTGACCGACATCGTTATACTGGTGGTCGCCGCGGACGACGGCGTTATGCCGCAGACGCGCGAGGCCATAGACCACATCAGGGCGGCGGGAGTTCCGATAGTCGTCGCCGTGAACAAGGTGGACAAGCCGGGCGCAAAGCCGGATAGGGTTCGCCAGCAACTGTCCGACATCGGGCTGGTTCCCGAGGAATGGGGAGGGGACGTCGTAATGACGGACATCTCCGCCAAAGCTGGAGAAGGGATAGAGCAGCTTCTGGAGATGGTGCTCCTTGTCGCGGAAATGCAGGAGCTTAAAGGAGACGTCAAAGCCTCGCCCAGCGGAGTCGTAATCGAGGCCGAGCTGGATAAGGGCAAAGGGTCGGTGGCGACGGTCATAGTCCGGCAGGGGACGCTTAAACGCGGCGACATCGTTCTGTTCGGGACGGCTTGGGGCAAGGTGCGCGCTTTGATCGACACAACGGGGAACAACGTTTCACAGGCCGGCCCAAGCACCCCGGTGGAGCTTTTGGGGCTGGAGGACGTTCCGCAGCCTGGCGAGACGTTCACGGTGGTGTCGTCGGAGCGCGAGGCGCGAAGCGCGCTTTCCGAAAACATCGCGCTTTTGCGGGACTCCGGGGGAACGCCGACGCGGCGGGTGTCCCTTGAAGACCTTTATTCCCAGATGCGGGAAGGGCATGTGCCTCAGCTCAACCTGCTCATAAAATGCGATGTTCAAGGCTCGGTTGAGGCGCTTTGCGCGTCGCTGGAAAAAATGGCGACCGCCGAGGTCGGCGTGACGATTATTCACAAAGGCGTGGGCCGTATAGCTGAATCGGACGTTTCTCTGGCGTCCGCGTCGAACTCCGTCATCATCGGTTTCAACGTCCGGCCTGACGCCAACGCCAAGCGGGTATCGGAGTCAGAGGGAGTGGAAATACGGCTCTATAACGTGATTTATGACGTTATAGACGACGTTAAGGCGGCTATGGAAGGTCTTTTGAAGCCGAACCTGCGCGAACAGCGCCAGGGCGAGGTGGAGATACGCGAGGTATTCAAGACGCCGAAGGCTGGAAAAGTCGCGGGATGCCATGTAATGCAGGGTCTTGTGCGAAGGAATTCCAGAGTGCGGGTCGTGCGGGCCGGGGTAGTCATATGGGACGGAGGCATATCCACGCTGCGCCATTTCAAGGACGAAGTCCGCGAACTGAAGGCGGGTTTCGACTGCGGAATAGCGCTGGCCGGTTTTCAGGATTTCACGGAGGGCGACATTTTGGAGTCCTATGAAATCGTGGAAGAAAAACGCACTTTATAATTTATTCAAAAAAACACCTTGGCTCGGGAGGTGAGCCGGTTGGGAATACCGGGAAAAATCAAGCGTCCGGCGCGCGTTTTCAAACGCCCTTCGACGTATCGCATGGCCAGGGTCAACAAGCTGCTCCAGCGGGAGATATCCCTTATGCTGGAGCAGAGGGTGAAGAGCGACCTCGCCAGAAACGCGATCATCACCGAAGTGGATTGTTCGCGCGACCTTGAATCCGCGCGCGTGTACTTCACGACGGTTGACGTCTCGATGCGGGAGCCGGTGCTGGCCGAACTGGTAAGCGTCAAAGGCGTTCTGCGGTCTATGCTCGGGCAGGTATTGACGCTGCGCCACATTCCCGCGCTGGAATTTGTCCTGGATAGATCCCAGGACTACGGCGAGCGTATAGACGGCATACTGCGCAAACTCGGGCTGGACGGCAATGACGAAGATGAAGGCGAAGATGAAGAAGTCTGAAGCGGCGGGAATATGCTCCGGCATCAACTCACGCGTGCCGCGCGAGCTGATGCTGGAGACGGCTCATATGCTTGAGAACGCTTCTTCGTGGGTAATTTTTTCCCATGTCAACCCGGACGGCGACTCCCTGGGGAGCACGGGCGCGCTTTTTGGGGCCGGTCTGGCTCGGGGCAAGCGCGTGCGTTGGTTGAGCGTGGATCCAATTCCAACCAAATATCTGTTTTTACCTCACGTTGAAGAATGTGAAACTCAAAAAAAATATACGTTCGACAGCAAGGACGATTTATACGTCTTTCTCGACTCGGCCAACGAGGAAAGAGGGGTCGAGGGGCTGAAGGAAAGGTCGCCGGGTACTGTCGTGCTCAATATAGATCATCACGAAGACAACACCGGATTCGGCACGCTCAACTGCGTGGACGGTGAGGCTTCGTCCACCTCGGAGGTTTTGTGGCACATAATGACCGAGGCCGGCTGGGCCATAACACCGGCAATCGCCGAGTGCCTTTATACCGGCGTGGCTGCCGATACGGGCTGGTTCTCGTTCGGCAACACCACTTCCGGCGCGCATATGATGGCTGCTGACCTTCTGAGCAAAGGGGCCGATCCGGTCAAAATAGACTCCTGCCTGCGCCATAACCGCTCTGTGGAGGGCGCTCGGCTGTGGGCGCTGGCGTTTTTGCGCATATTCCGCTGGGGAGAGGCGTCCCAGTTCGCCATGACGTGGCTGTCGCGGAGAGATTTCGACGTCACCGGTTCCGTCTCCTCCGACACTGAAACGCTGGTCAACCAAATGCTTATGATACGGGGGGTCAGTTTGGCGGTACTGTTGACGGAGGACAGCGGCGAGGAACGGATGAACGCGAGTTTTCGTTCCAAAGCCGGAAGCGTTGCGGCCGCTTCCGTAGCCCGCGCGTTGGGCGGCGGAGGACACCCCAAAGCGGCCGGGGCCTGTCTTGCCTCTCCTCTGGGCGAAGCTATTCGTATTGTTCAGGAGACGGTGGATAAGATATATGCCGAATGGGCTCTTGCTGATAGATAAACCGGCCGGACTCAGGAGCGCGGAGTGCGTCGCGCGTGTGAAACGCCTTGTGACAAAGAATACGCGCGTAGGGCACGCGGGCACTCTCGACTCCACCGCGTCGGGGCTTCTTGTCGTGCTTCTGGGCGCGGCGACGCGCCTGTCGGACTACGTAATGAAGATGCCTAAAACTTATGAAGCCAGGGTGAGGCTCGGCGTTTCCACCGATACGTGCGACGCCTCCGGGCAAATTGTGTTTCGCGGGGACGCGGCGAAAATCCGGGAAGAGGCTTTCGACCGCGTCCTTTGCTCTTTTTGGGGAACGCGTGCGCAGCGCCCCCCGGAAATATCCGCTCTGAAAGTCAACGGCAAACCTTCGCACATGATCACGCGCGAGGGAGGGGAGGCTAACCTGGCTCCCCGCCCTGTCGACGTGACGTCCGCGAGACGCTGTTCGCCGATATCGGACGGGGTTGTTAGAATATCCGTAGCGTGCGGAAAGGGAACCTACATAAGGGCCCTGGTTCGGGACATAGGCGAGGCCCTTGGCTGCGGAGCGCACACGGAAGAGCTGCGCCGCCTGTCTATAGGTCCCTTCAGCGTCAATGAGGCGCAGACGCCCGATAGTTTAGCCGATTCCGGCATATCGGAGAAACTGCGTTCTTTGCGGGAGGTGGGAGGCGAGTTTCATCGCGTAGTCCTCACGGCGGACGCCGAAAAAAAATTGTCGCATGGGCTTTGCGTCCCTCTGGCGGAAGCCGGGCGTTACGTGCCGGGAAACCTGGAACTCAGGCACGGGTTGTGCGTGGAAGGCGAGGCCATGATGGGATTTGCCGATATCGCTCTCGGTGAAGGGCGCGGCGGCGCGTTTACCTTGAAGCCGAGAGTGAACGTAGCAGTGGACGCCCCGAAATGATCGCCGTGCTTGGGGCTTTTGACGGATTTCACAGGGGACACGCGTATCTTTTCGGGCGTGCCAGGGAAACAGCAGCCTCTTTGGGCCTTGAGTGGGGAGGAGTGACGTTTGAGCCCCATCCCAAACTGTATATGGGGACGATTGAAAAAGTCCTGTTCACCTTGCGTGAGCGTCAACTGATACGGCTCTTCCTGGGTATTCCCAAATTGATTGTGTTGAATTTCGACGACGAGCTGGCGCGTTTTTCGCCGGAAAATTTCTGGGAGTATCTGAGCGGGCAAATAACTGTGGACGGAATCGTGGTGGGGCGCGATTTTCGCTTCGGCTGCCGCCGCTTGGGGGACGCGCGTCTGCTTGAGCAATACAGCCGCGAAGCGGGTGTGTTTTTCCTCTCGGCTGACCTTGTGCAGCACATGGGAGCCAAAATAGCGAGTTCCACCGTCAGAGCCGAAGTGGCGGCCGGCCGGTGCGAATCGGCGGCCGGAGAGCTTGGTTATCCTCACTTCATTTGCTCGGAGGTTCGCCGCGGCCTGGGCCGCGGGCGAAGGCTCGGTTTTCCCACCGCCAATCTGGACGTCTCCGGAGTTAAGCTCATGCCTCCCGACGGAGTCTACGCGGCCGCGGTTCTGGTAAAGGGGGAATGGAGGGCCGGCGCTCTTTCGATGGGCAAAAACCCTACCTTTGACGACGTCCCCGACGTCCGGGCCGAGGTTTTCGTGCCGGACTACGAGGGCGACCTTTACGGCGAAAGCCTGCTGGTTTTTTTCCTCTCGCGCCTGCGCCCGCAGGAGCGCTTCAAAGACGCCCCCCAGCTTGCCACGCAAATAGAAGCCGACGTTGAACGCTCAAAGGTAATTTTCAAACACAGCTTAGAGCTGTCGCCGGACTGCTACTCCGGCTTTATGGGCGCATATGCCGAAATCTATGGACGGAGCGCGATATGACTTATTCTTTAACGCGTTTCCGGTAAATAGTATCTATGACGACGGAGACAGCGTTGTCGCCGGAGACGTTGCAAGCTGTTCCGAAACTGTCCTGCGTGATGTAGAGCGCCGTCAGCAGGCTCGCTATGGCGCCGTCGGACGGTATCCCCACCACGGCAAGGAAGGGAAGCGCCGTTATGATAGAGCCGCTGGGCACTCCCGGCGAGGCCATCATCGTGACTCCCAGCGTCAGTATCAAGGGAACCATGACCCCGGCGTCGTACGGCATTTTGTACATCATCATAACGGCGGTGACGCAGCTCGTTATCGTTATCATCGAGCCCGGCATATGAATGTTGGAGCAGAGAGGGATTGTGAAATTGCGTATCTCCCTGGATATCCCCATAGCATCCGCGCACTCCAGGTTCACCGGTATCGCGGCGGCCGATGACTGCGTTCCGGCTGCCGACAGATATCCGGAAATCTGGTTTTTCATCAGGAATACCGGGTTCTTTTTGCTGATCAGGCCGCCCACTGTAAACGCGAAGACGAGGTACGCCAATTGAAGGGTTATGATTGTCACGAAGACCTTCCAAAATATGTTGAATATGACGAACACCTGCCCGCTCACCGTCATGTTGATGACCGTGCCGCAGATATACAGCGGCATGAAGGGGATTATGACGGTATGCAGCACCATGTTGACGATCTGCGAGAATTCGTCGCAAACGTCGTAGACGGCGTCGTGGATTTCCCGCCCCCTCATCGAGCTGATGCAAAGCCCCAGCACGAAGGCAAACACTACGGCCGACATCACGTCAAGCAGCGGAGGAATGGGCAGGTCGAGGTAGGAAGTCAACATCCCCACCTCCGGGTTTCCTATATTTTCAAGCAGCGAAGGGGTTATGAAATGGGGGAACAGCGCGGCCGCGACTATATAAGCGCAGGCGCCCACCATCAGCATGGAGCCGTAGGATATTCCCGCCGTCGCCGCGAGCAGTTTGCCCGCCCCCTGTGACAGGTCGGCGATGCCCATGGTGACAAACGCGAGTATCATTAGAGGCGTGATGAACTTCAGGAAAGAGCCGAAGAAGGACGACATTGTTATGATGACCCTGTTGAACCCAGCGGGAACGTACAATCCGAAAATTATGCCGGCTATTATGCTTATTATCAGCCTTGGCGCCAACCCTGAATTTTTCCCGGTCATTTTTAGAGTAAATCTCCTTTCCCGAACACGTCACGCGTTCCTGAGCCACTGGCCTAATTTTTTGAACACCCGATTCAGCGGAGGCTGGCGGTTCGTTACGATGCTGCCGGTACATATCGTGCCCACCGTCAGCGGCTTGTGGTCCCCCACGGTGGAGGTCCAGAGGTAGCCGGAGGGGGATCTGGGGTCTTCCACCAGGTCGATCTTGACCTCCATGACGGCGCCGCCCATTCTTTGCAGTATCCAGTTCACCACGTCGGAATTTCCAATTGTTCTCATTATGACGCTGCTGGACACGGGGTAGAGGGAAACGCCCCTGACCACTCCCATCAGGCTGCCGTCTTCCTTTTGATCGGCTCCGCTGGGCACAAGCTGCGCCACCATGCCCGGCTCAATTTTTTTCCCCTCGTCGGCGGGCACATACATCATAACCATGACGTCGTCCCTGTCCTGATCCAGCCTTATGCTGCATATGCTTGTAGATCCGGCGGTCACCACGTCGCCCACGTTGACCTGGACGTCCTTCACAATACCGTCGAAGGTGCTGATCACGTTGAAGGAATGATACCATATGTTTATGAGGGAGTCGAAGTTGGACACGCTGGACTCCACCTGGCTCTGGTTCGCCGACCTCATGATGTCCTGGCGCGTCTTGATGATGTCGTTCACCATATTCGGCAGCACCAGCTTCGCGACGACGTCGCCGTTGCGGACGCGAGCCCCGGGCTGAACCAGTATCTCCGATATCTTCCCGTTCACGTCATGGTAGATGTTGACGATGCCGCCCGAATCCAGTATCATCCCCACGCCCTGGACGGAGACAGACATGACCCCGAATACGCTCCAGAGAACGATTGAGCCTATCAGAAAAAACAGCGTGAAAAAGGCCATCCAGGCAACCGGCTGGGTCACCTTGATGGCCGAGTAAAGCTGCTCAGGGGAGCGCAGCCGCGCGAGCGCTTCCTCGTTGAATATACGCTGGCTCATAACAAATCCTCCCCGGTTGGATTTCGCGCCTTGCACGTAAATGATGAAAATTCTTCACAGGGAAGTTAACAGATTGGTGAATAAAATAAGGTATCCAAGGGTTACCTCTTTTGACGTATCGTGACAAAGAGGTTGGATAAGGGGCTAAATTTGCTCCTACTGACGATCTACTATAATGATGTGGAGTTGCCGAGTTGCAGGCAAAGGAACATATTCCCATGTACATGAAGAACCCCTCACTCCGATGGCGCGCGATTAAGAGTGCGCGGTAGGAGTGAGGGAGTGTAAGAAGAAAAAATCATAAAACATCCCACGCAGAGCCAAATATCAGCTCGCTTTGTCCTTGATTACACGGTCTGCGCGCCACAGTCCGGGCAAAAATTTGAGACGACCATTTTTCTGCACGTCGGACAGAATCTGTCTTTGGAGGACGCGAGAGTATCTTTAGGCTGCGCCGGTTGCTGCATCGGCTGCTGTTGCAAGGATTGCT
>Ga0099364_10012782_pt1 | contig 11301 bp, 9 predicted proteins | sample TergutTh196P3_FD_73070 | JGI IMG/M metagenome (GOLD analysis project Ga0099364, IMG submission 73070) | Microcerotermes parvus P3 segment gut microbial communities from Pointe-Noire, Republic of the Congo - Th196 P3 | ecosystem: Host-associated > Arthropoda: Insects > Digestive system > Gut ...
ATGCATATCAGGTATCATATGGAAAGGAGGGGTGGGTGCTGAGAAACTTCGTTTCTCTTAGCAAAAATTTGCTTGACCTTTTGACTGCTCTCGTACCCCCGTTTGATGGATGCCATGTTTATATTCTGCATGGGAAAAGAGTATGGTCACGCTGAGGTGTCACACACCGCTTGGTACACAGTTGATGCGGAGGGTGACAGTCACCAAATTTGACTAGAGCCAGCAGCAACTTTGTAATTTTGTCAGCCTTTTGCAGATTTTCCAAAATAAATATATCTTTGTAAAAAAAGCGAAAATTCATGGTCAAGACTTTTACGGAATATATTCCAGAAAAGTCAGGATTTTTAAAGATTCTTGCTTCAGTACTGTAAAAAATCTCCATAAAAACATTGACAATAGAATATTTATATAATACTATAATAGAAACGTTTCTATTTTATTCCCTAATATGGAGGTTTTTTAATGAAAAAGATGTTTCTGATTATACTGATTCTCTTTGTGGCTGCGGGTGCGGTTTTTGCCGGAGGCAATAGGGAAAGGGATCAAGTTACTTTAAGGTTCTCGTGGTGGGGTGTTGATGCCCGTCATGAAGCTACTCTTGCTGTGATAGAGGCTTTTCAAAGGCACTATCCCAATATCAGAATTGAACCTGAATATGGTGCACAGGCTGGTTATAACGAACAAAAAACCGTGCAATTTGCTTCAGGGACTGTTCCTGATATTTTCCAAATTGAGACAGGTGCCGGTCCTGAATATTACAGGATGGGGGTACTCTACAATCTCTCTACAATCTCTACCATTAACTTCAACTTTTTTGATCAGACATTTTTAAGGGAAAACGGTCAGTTTGGTTCTGGAAGCCAGTATGCAATTCCCACCGGGGTTGCAGGGTCTGCTTTGGTTGTAAATCAAACACTTGCAAACAGGCTGGGTATAGATTTGACCAGGCAGTTTGACTGGGAGCAGCTGCTTACCTGGGGACAACAGGTTCGTGCCAATGATCCTCAGAACTATTTATTGTCAGTTAATGTCGATCATGGAGTGGCTTTTTTTATCCGTACAAAAACACGTCAGATGAACGGGGTTGCAATGATCGATGATGCAAGAAATACCCTTGTAGTGACAGAAGCACAATTTACCCAAATTTTCGATTTTATTGATCGTATGTACAGAACAGGAACAGCGGCTCCTGCCGCATATAAGGCACCCTTTGGCAGCCAGGATCAGAACGATCCCAACTGGATAGCCGGAAGGTATGTTGCCCATGTTGGTTATACATCCACAGCCGAAGTTGTGCAGGCGGCAAATCCATCTGTTCAGTATGTTGCCGGAGCGTTGCCGCTACTGGCAAACCGCAGGAGTGACGGATGGGTAAATAACTGTCCGCAGTTCATGGGTATTTCCGCAACAACAAGGTACCCGGAACAGGCTGGAAGCTTCCTTAACTTCTTCTTTAATACAGAAGAGGCTTCAGAACTGCTTGGAACAGTCCGTTCTGTTCCACCCACTGCCATGGCCCAAAGAGTTGTAACCGATGCCGGATTACTAAACAGGCTCACAGCCGAATCGGTAGAGAGGAGTCTTTCGTATAACGGTTTTGATGATGGAGGTCTTACCACATCTGCTGAGGTGACAAACATTCTTACGACAGCTTATGAGGCTGTTGCTTATGGCACAATGACCCCTGCTGCTGCCGCCAGGACTGTCGTTGAACAGATCAACGCTTTCCTTGCACGCCAGAGATAGTTTATTCGGAGCCGGAGAAAGATCATGGAGGGGCGTTACGTCTCCTTCATGGTCTGTTTTAAATGGACATTTAATGAAAACCAAGAGCCTTGCCGGCAATAACAGGGTTGCCTATCTTTATTTATTGCCCTGGATCATCGGTATTCTGGGACTTCAATTATACCCTTTCATCATCTCTTTCTATTATTCGTTAAACGATTACAATCCGATTAGAATGCCCCTAAGATTTACAGGTTTTAATAACTATATCGAGCTGTTTACCATTGATCCGGAGTTTTGGATTTCTCTAAGGGCAACAATGCTCTATGTAATTTACACAGTGCCGCCGAAAATTATTATGTCGTTATTTATTGCAATACTGTTAAATAAATCCAGAAGGGGAATAGGTATACTGCGTACCGTTTATTATCTCCCATCTCTCTTTGGAGGCAGTGTGGCAGTTGCAGTTCTCTGGCAGGTAATGTTCATGGATCAGGGAACGATAAATAACTGGATACGCTTTTTTGGCTTTGACACCATTCAGTTCCTGGGCAATCCCCGTACGGCTCTTCCAACCCTCAGTGCTCTTGAGGTTTGGCAGTTCGGTTCATCTATGGTTTTATTCCTGGCGGCTCTTAAGCAGGTACCGGTTTCACTTTATGAGGCGGCAAGCATAGACGGTGCAAATGCCGTAAAAAGGTTTTTAAAGATTACCCTGCCCTATATTTCACCTGTCCTTTTCTTCTGCATAATAATGCAGACAATTAATGCACTTCAGAATTTTACATCGGTTTTTATTATTACCCGAGGCGGTCCGCTTCGATCTACCTATATGCTTGCCCTGAAATTATACAATGACGGATTCCACTACTGGAGAATGGGGTATGCAAGCGCTACCTCGTGGATTATTTTTTCATTGTTAACTGTTATTACCCTGATATTGTTTGCAAGCCAGAAATACTGGGTATTTTACAGCGATCAGAATTAATACCATGGAGAAATAGTTTTAATGCAGTTAAAGAAAAAATACATTAACCAGACAGTTTCCTACTCTGTATTAATTATATTAGCCTTTGTTCTATGTTATCCGCTAATTTGGATGTTCTTTGCAAGTTTTAAATCCAACGCAGAAATATTTGCCGGAGTAAATTTACTTCCCGAATCATTTAATATAGACGGTTACAGGGACGGCTGGAGAGGGGTTGCCAACAATACTTTTGCAACCTTCTTTGCCAATTCATTCATACATGTTGTACCGACAGCCCTGTTTACAATTGTATCAAGTACCCTGGTAGCTTATGGTTTTGCCCGCTTCGAATTTAAGGGCAAAAAGTTTTTATTTTTGGTTTTACTTTCAACCCTTATGCTTCCAAATTCGATTTTACTGATTCCGCGTTATACGATATTCCGGTATCTGAGAGTGCTGGACAGTTATTATCCGTTTTACCTTATGTCTATTTTTGCATGTTATCCCTTTTTTACCTATATGCTTGTTCAGTTTATACGGGGAATTCCCAAAGAGCTTGATGAATCTGCAAAGATTGACGGCAGCGGATCTTTTAGAACACTTATAAGCATTTTACTTCCCCTTCTTAAACCTGCAATGTTTTCTGTGGGTTTGTTTCAGTTCCTGTGGACATATAACGATTACTTTAATTCACTTATATACATTAATAGTGTAAGAAGATTTAATGTTTCACTGGCATTGCGTCTGGCAATGGATGCAGAAGCTGTAATTAACTGGAAAATTGTAATGGCAATGTCCTGTCTGGCTGTACTGCCTGTTGTCGTTTTATTCTTTCTATGCCAGAGATATTTTATAGAAGGAATTGCGACTACCGGCCTTAAGGGATGAAAAAACTTTTATCCAAGCACCAGATCCATACTCTCCTTCTTTCCATCCAGGACAAAACCGCCTTTCAGGGTGCCGGAGGAAATTTCGTAACTGCCCCGAAATCCTTCCAGAGTAATAAATCCATCGGCAGAACAAAATAGATCAATATTGGTAGACCATTCCCCGGAAATCTTTTCACCCAATGCGATCAACGAAGGTTTCTCGCTATTGTCAGAACGCAAAAAACCGGCCGGAGCTTTTAGCCAGCCGCCGTCTCTTGGGCTCCATGTGGTAATGGCTTCTACCTGCGGGTGGGCGAACAAAACCGAATACAGTTCGATGATTTCATTCTTCTGTCTTTCCTCTCCTTCGGGTGTAGACGGCCATTCATCAACCTGCCAGTCGTTTAGGTCAGTAATATGGGGCGGCATTATGTCACCGGAGATAATCGTGTTTTCGGTAAAGTGAAGGGGAAGACCGAATTGCGCAAAACGCTCAAGTACCTGATGGGTTTTTTCTACGCCCCAGTATCTTTGATGCTGATGGGACTGAATGCCAATTACGTCGATCTTTATTCCGGCATCAAGACATTCGGCAATAAGTTTTCTGTAGTCATCGGACGTATCGAAGTCATTGAGGAGGAGGGTGGCTTCCGGGTTTGCCCTCCTTGCAGCGGCAAAAACTTCCTTCACCATATTCACCCGTCCAATCTCCTTGCAGACCCTTGTAATTGCATTATCGTACTTGTCAAAAATGGGCATGATAACCACTTCGTTAATCACATCCCAGGAATCTATCAACCCCTTAAAGGCCGATACATCCCTCTCTATTCTGCCAATGATTCGTTTTAGAATCTCACTATTCGAATATTCCATGAGCCATGGTGCCCAGGCGGTATGCCAGCAAAGGGGATGCCCCTTGGTCTTAATACTGCGGCTCCTGTACCATTCGGCCGCGGCCCTTGTGCGTTTTTCATCGGGCTTGCCTTCCTCGCTTTCGTAGCGTCCAAGATAAAAAGGCAGGGTGGCATAATTATTGTGCTTGAAGATTTTGAGAAGGCCATCTTCCAGAAAGGCGCTTCTTTCCGGAGACAGAGCAGTACCATCCGGACTTCCTCCCGCAAACTCCACGGCATCAAAGCCGCCGCAGCCAAAAAGGAAATCGTTTTTTACCTGTCTGATCTTTACCGGTTCATTGGCAATGGGTCTTCCATCACTGCTGCTTAATTTTATCTTCATGACGGATTTTCTGTGACTATAATCAAATGACATTTATACCTCCCGAGTATTTCATTGTTTTCCCTAATTATACCATAACCAGTAATTTATCTGGGAAAAAATAAACTTAAACTATTGACAGTTTAGAGGTTTTGAACCTATAATAATAGAAACGTTTCTATTTTGTCAATAGGAGGACATAATGAAGAAAACGAAAGTACTTTTTTTAATTTTATTTTTATCACTGATAATGGTTTCAGTGGTTTATGCCGGCGGCCAGAGATCAGCACAACCTACCGGTGCGTTAACAGGGGAACGCTGGGTCTTTTCTCCAAATAACCCCGTAACAATTTCTGTCTGGATGGAATCCAACCAAATGGCTCCTGCACCGGATAACAAGATCTCTGCTCTCTTGCGGGACAGACTTGGGGTCACACTGGAATACGATATTACCCCACCGGGCATGGGTGACCAGCGCATTGGTGTAATGCTTGCTTCCGGTCTTATTCCCGATCTTGTGGCATCAACCGATCTAAATGCACGTCTTGTCCATGGTGGTGCTTTACTCCGGCTGGATGATGCATTGGCTACCGGAAACTTCCCCAACCTTGCAGAACATGTTAGGCCTGTTTTACAAAGACTTACCTGGCGCAGCGGCGGTGTTCCGGATGGTCTGTATCTATTTCCAAACTATAACCGCTTTTATGGTGATCCTCCAATAATGGGACCGGATCATGGCGGTACAGGCTTCTGGATTCAAAAAGCCGTTCTGGAATGGCATAATTTTCCTGCTCTGGAAAATATGACTCTGGAAAGATACTTCCAGCTTCTGGAAGATTATATGAGGGCCCATCCGACAATTGATGGTCAACCTACAATTGCCTTTACATTCCCTGCATTTCAGGGCCGTGTTTGGGGAATGACCAATCCACCCAACTTCCTTGCAGGGCATCCGAACAACGGGCCTGTTATGATAGAAAATGGAGTGGCACGTATTTATGCAAATACAAGATATGCCTACGACTATTTCAGATTCCTGAATCTGGCAAATGCCCGCGGTCTTGTGGATCCGGAAGCTGCGACTCAAACTCAGGATCAATACCTGGCAAAACTGGCAACAGGCCGTGTTCTGGGAATGCATGATCAGGGCTGGGGTTTTGGGGACGCAAGGACTTCATTACAGGCACAGTTTAGGGATGAGCGCACCTGGGTGGCTACCATGCCTGTATTCCCGGGTTATACGCCATATTATGCCGATCGTCCTGTAATGAATGTTAATCAGGGCTATGGAATTTCCAGAACTGCTTCCAATCCCAACATGATCCTTTCATTCCTGGAAGAAATGATGTCTGTTGAATGGCAGACAATACTTTCCTGGGGTATTGAAGGGCAGGATTATCATGTGGGACCAAATGGTATGTATTATCGTACACAGCAGCAAAGAGATATTGCCAATGATGTTACATGGCGCCAGTCAAACCGCCTGATGGCATTCTGGGATCCCATGTCCAAAAGACAGGGAACCCTTCCAAACGGAAATGCTTTTGCTCCCGGTGATCAGCCTTCCGAATTTTTTGATGGTCTGCGTCCCTATGATCGCAGCTTCCTGCAGAGATACAACAGACAGACCTGGACCGATTTTGTAAACCCGACTCCGGAAAATCCGGTTTACTATCCTGCATGGCAGGCTCATCTTCCCGATGGATCTGCGGCACAAATTGCACAAACACAGCTGGATGAAGTTGCTCTGCAATTCCTCCCCAGAGCAATTTTTGCTCCACCGGCACAGTTTGATGTAATATGGAATGAGTACCTGGCAGCCATTAACAGAATTGATGTACGTTCTTTTGAGGAGGTATTTAATCAATTCGTTCGGGACAGAATGGCAAGAGGTCAATAGACGTAAGTCCGGTAAGGTTATTATGGATTCAGAGATTGGTATGATGTTTTTTAGTTAAAAAAAATTTGAGGGTGATGCTTTTGGTGATGGGTATCACCCTCATCTTTTTTGGAAGGGGTTTTTATGCAAGTACATAATGCCGGAGTGCTTAATAAACTCGGTAAATTTAACAAACGAAGTTTTGTTAGAACACTTATTTCCCAGAGAACATTAATAATTATGAGTGTTCCATTACTTTTGCATAGGCTTCTTTTTTCTTACTTTCCGCTTTCTGGGTGGGTTATTGCATTTCAGGATTTCCGGCCCCGGTTCGGATTTAACCCCTTTCAGCAGATTATTCAGAATGAATTTATAGGTATTCAGAATTTTTTAACACTCCTTGATTATTCAACCATGGTCGGAGAACGCTTTCTTCGTTCTGTAAGAAACACAATCGGCCAGAGTCTTTTAACCCTTGTTGTAGGTTATTTTTGCGCAATAACACTTTCCCTTTTGTTAAATGAAGTAAAGAAGGTTGGTGTAAAACGGATAATCCAAAACATACTTTATCTTCCGCATTTTTTAAGCTGGGTAATTGTTGCCAGTTTAGCTTCAGTATCCCTTTCTTTTCCTGCTTCCGGCGGTATTATCAACGAGGTATTGCTGGCCCTGGGGCTGATAAATGAACCGATTCATTTTCTTGCCGAAGCAAATATGTTCTGGGGAATTGTTGCAGGAACCCATTTATGGAAAAACCTTGGTTGGAATACCATAATTTATCTTGCCGCAATGACCTCCATTGACCCTACTCTTTATGAAGCGGCAACCATTGACGGAGCGAACCGTTACCGCAAGATGTGGCATATAACACTTCCATGTATACGTCCGACCATCATCATACTGTTAATTATGTCTGTTGGCTGGATGCTTACCTCTGGGTTTGAAATTCAGTGGTTTTTGGGGAATGGTCTGAATATTACCCATTCGGAAAATATAGATATTTTCATTCTTCGCTATGGAATAAGCATGAATAACTTCGGATTGGCCACTGCCGCAGGAATTATGAGAACAGGAGTAAGCGTTTTTCTTCTTTCATCTGTTAATTTTTTAGCCGGCCGTTTAGGCCAGGAAAGGCTGTTCTAGGGTGGTAATATGAAAAATAGCAATCCGGCAATAATAACTGCAGAGAAAAAAAGGCATGGTAAAGGTAAAATGGAACCGCGTATTTTTCATACGTTAAATTATTCTTTCCTGACAATTTTATGTCTAGTTATGCTTTATCCCATGTTGAACACATTGGCAGTTTCTCTAAATGAGGGAATGGATGTAATAAGGGGCGGCATATATATATGGCCGAGAATGTTTACTCTGGTTAATTACCGAATTGTACTTGACATGCATACCATATATGATTCATTTTTTATGTCCGTTTACAGAACCGTAGTAGCTGTTATTACCAATTTGTTTTTTACATCCATACTTGCATTTGCAATCAGCCGCCGTGAATATATTCTGGGAAAATTTATTACCGTGGTTTTTGTGTTAACCATGTATTTTGATGCAGGATTGATTCCCAACTTTTTATTAATTCAAAGTCTTGGTATGCTTAACACTTTTACCGTTTATTGGCTGCCGGGACTGGTATCCGCTTTTAACCTGATTGTAATGAGAACCTATATGAGGACAGTCTCTGAGTCCCTGATTGAATCTGCACGGATAGACGGAGCCGGTGATTTTCGTGTTTATTGGCAGATTGTAATGCCTCTGTGTAAACCTGTAATTGCAACCATAGCACTTTTTGTGGCTGTGAATTCCTGGAATGCCTGGTTTGATACATTCATTTATAATTCCGGTGCACAACATCTTTCTGTATTGCAATATGAGTTGCAGCGTCTTTTAGCTTCCACCATGATCGCCTCCGGGCAGACAGGGCAGCAGGCTGCTACTACCATGCAGGCACAAATTGCCACCGGGGCAAGTATTACCACCCCGATAGCCATACGTGCAACCATTACTATTGTCGCCGCAGTTCCCATTCTTCTGGTTTATCCCTTCCTTCAGCGTTATTTTGTGCATGGAATGCAGCTTGGCGGTATTAAAGAATAAAAATAAAATGTTTTTCACTTGATCTTTTTCATTTTTATTCAGATACTTAATTCCTGAAAAAATTGAAGAGGTCTGAATGCCATCTACATATAAAGATATTCAAAAACTTACAGGATTTTCTCTATCTACAATATCCAGGTATTTTAATGGAGAAAATGTAAAAGCTCCTACAAGAAAGGCAATTCAGGAAGCTGCAGATCAGCTGGATTTTCATATAAATGATTATGCACGCGGATTAAGAAGTAAAAAATCCAAAATCATCGGAATACTAATTCCGGATATTACCAGCTCATTTATTACTACGATAATATATCATATGGGGAGGCTTTTACGCCTGCAAGGTTATGGTTGCTTGATTTATGATTGTAATTCGAGCAAAAAAGTAGAAATAGAGGCAATGGATTTCCTTTTAAGTAAATCTGTTGACGGTATTATTACTTTCCCCATGGATTTAAACCCTGTTCAGCTTAATAATGCCAGATCGAAAAATATTCCCATAGTATTATTTAACAGGGTAATACCGGGTTTTATGGCTGATGCAGTGATTTCAAATTACGAAATGGCGGGAAAAATGGCAGCAGAATACCTGCTTTCTAAAGGTCATAGAAAAGCGGCTGTAATTTCAGGTTTACCAATTTTTACAAATATGACGGAGTCAAAAAACAGCTTTATAAGGAATTTTAGGGGAGCACTTTCTTTTGATTCTAATTTCTTGATAGATGAAAATAGTCAGGTAATGGATGAGTTAATTAAAGCTTCTTACAGGATAATTAGGGGATTATTATCAAAACCCTTTGATATAACGGCCCTGTTTTTTACAAACTATGAACTAACCCTGGGTGCAATTAACGCAATTAACGAGCTTGGTTTAAAAATTCCTGAAGACATATCAATAATCGGTTTTGACAATTTACAGCTTACTAAAATAATAAAACCTTCCCTTACGCTTTTTGACTGGCCTATCGAAAAAGCGGCCGATGAGACAGTTAGACTTATACTAAAACGCCTTAAAGACAATACCATGGTAGATTTTGAAACAGTGGTTCTGGATCCCCGTTTAATTGAAGGTGTCTCTGTAGCAGATTTAAAGATTTAGGTATATAATATAAACCATGAAAATGAAAGTGATTTTTTTACTCTTGTTGATAAGTATTTCCGCCGGTGTTTTTGCTCAGGAAGGTCACGATGAGTTTTTTCTTTATATACCGAATAATGATGAAATGGTTTCCTTTTTAGGTATGTTTAGATACCTTAGAGCCTGGGACGATAATGAGCATTTACTTGACGAAGAAAGATTTGCCGCCTTAATGAATAACTATATTGGGGATGATACTATGGAGAGTTTACTCTTTGAAGCATTCCTGCGTTATACAAAAAACAGAACAATTCAGGAGAGGGTGTTAAATTTCTTTGCGGAAAATCTAATTGAAAGCGGTTTTGCAAATAGTTTAAGGATGTTGTATGCTTCTGTTCCAATTTTAATGGAAGAGGCAGACGGCAACAGGGATGATGTTATTCAATATAATTACAATAATTCCTATTTTGATGAAAACATAGACTTATTTGGAATCAGTGAGGTTTATCTTTTTAACGGTGAAATGGGAATGTTATTGTTCGATAATAACTGGCAAATAATTTCGCTTGACAGTGATCCGGACAGGTTTTTTCTGATTTTCGGAGGCGGAACAAATTCCATGACTGTTGGGTTCAGAAGACATGCGGATTTTGATGAAGATGATCTTGATTCTGTCATCAGAACCGAGCATCATAATAATCTTTATGGAGACAGGTGGAATACCGTTGATCTGCCCATTTTCGGAATTCTTGAAAGAGCGGGAGCGGACAGATATATTATAGGAGAGGGCTCAGGTCCTGACAGGCTTGTTCCTGAAATACAAACCGGAACCTTTAATACCTATCTATACAATAGAAACAGAAGAATACTTTATGAAGTAAGTTATTACATGAATTTTTCTGTTATTAATATTCACTTTGAGCAAAGGACGAGGATATACAATTATCTTTTATTTCATACCCTGTTTATGTTTTTGCGATAGCCACAATGCGGAGCATATGCATGTCTGGCAAGCACGTGCCGGTGGCCATTAGCGGCTCTTGGCCGCCAGTTCAAGCAGGTAGTTCCCAATCTTAACAGATAGCTCCACCGTTAGGTGCTTTAGCTCGTTTGGCAGATAGCGGCCGAATTCCTGTATCTCGTAGCAGAGATCCCCTTCGTAGCCGATTTCGGCAAGTCCGGCCATGGCATCCGCCCAGTCAGTAAGGCCAAAGAAGGGCATGAAGTGATCGTCAGACTTATAAAAGTTATCCTGAACATGGGTTGCCTTAAGGCGGCTGCCTATTATTCGCAGGTTCTCCCTGTGAAAGCCGCCGCATAAATTGGCATGGCCGAAATCGTAACAAACTCCGACAAGCTCGTTGTCTTTTGGCGATGTCCCGGGAGCGCAGTATATTTTCGATAATGCATCTGTGAGTTCGCAGAGTTCGATAACGCTGGAGCCAAAGGCTCTTTGATTGTGAGC
>Ga0099364_10012783_pt1 | contig 11301 bp, 11 predicted proteins | sample TergutTh196P3_FD_73070 | JGI IMG/M metagenome (GOLD analysis project Ga0099364, IMG submission 73070) | Microcerotermes parvus P3 segment gut microbial communities from Pointe-Noire, Republic of the Congo - Th196 P3 | ecosystem: Host-associated > Arthropoda: Insects > Digestive system > Gut ...
GCCCAAAGTTGTTGAGTGCCCCGTACAAGAAGCACAAACACCCCAAAAGAACTAATTTTCCTATGCCCAGCGAAGTCACAGTGCCCCCGACGGGAAAGAACCCAAGACCTTCGGCGGCGATACGGCATACTGTAATTAACATTCCAAGCGCAAAAAATGTTTTTATGAGTTTCATCGGCATTTTAACGGCGATACGCGGCGTTAGGTATGCCCCCGCTACTTGGGCAACTATTGGAACAACCAATGTGGCAAGGTCAATTTCAATAGTGGTTATATAGATAATCGCGCTGATAGCCACCGGTATAACAGCGGCGGTGTTTACTGTTCCCGGCATTTTGGCGGCGGACACCCATTTCAGCTTGGAATAAACAGCCGCCCCGATAGCAAAATCGGAAACTCCGAAAGCGGACAGAATAAATTGGAAAAAGGAGATAACACCAAGCCATAAAGCATTTCCCGATTCAGCTTCTCCGCGTTTAGAATGAGCCGCCACATCGGAAATCAAAAAGCCCATGAAGCAACAGTTCACCACAACAACCAACCCAAGAACTGCCAATACAAGTGTCATGATGTGCCTCCTTAAAAATCCCCTGTCAGTTACAGAACTAATCAGAGAAACCCCTTGTCAGCATAAAACCGACGAAGGAAACCCCTTGTCAGTATAGAACTGACATGAGTGGACATCAATATCTCTTGCATAGTTGGTAAAAAAAACGACGTACTTGGTATGGGTTGCGGTTATTTCAACTACTTGGTATGGGTTGCGGTCACTCCAACTACTTGGTAACGGATTGCGGTTACTCCAACAGCAAAGCGACCTCTGCTTCAAACGCGCCCGCGCTATGCTCAAACGATGTGAGCCCGCCGTACTTATCCGCTATTCTTCGGACGACCTCGATACCGTGACCGTGTAGCAGACCACTTTCCTTAGAACTTATATATGTGTCACCCTCTCGGCTAATCGCTCCCTGCCTTGCGTTGGCTACCGACAAACACAGGTAGGGGTGGCGTGTTTTCAACCGAACCTTGACCCAACGGTCTTTGGTGTTCTGTATGCGCGCACAGCTTTCCAGCGCATTGTCTAAAAGGTTCATAAACAGGCTGACAAGGTCGGTGTCGGGGATAGACAGGGACGGAAGCGGCAGAATATCAAACTCGATTTCAAAGCCCATTTCCCGCGCTCGTCGGGCGGCGTGCCCGAATACTGCCTGTATCACGCGGTTGCCGCAGGATACGGGGCTGTCAATCTCAGCAATACTGCCCTGTATATCAGTGAGATACTTTAACAGCCGTTCATGCTCGCCGCTTTCGCATATTTTCTTGATTGCGAACAGATGATGGCGCATTTCATGCTTCATTTGCGCAATCTGCGTAAAATAGCTCTCCAAGTCTTTATAGTTTTCCATTATGAGTCGATTTTTGATTTCCATCATCTGTATACCCGATTTGTAATCGGCAAGCTCACGCGTGTTTTCAAAAAGCATATATCCCGCTGTAAAAGCCGTTATAAATAAAAGTCCGGTCTTAAATTCATTATGGAAAGAATAATCAATATTAGCCCATCCCATAGCCATGAGCCGTAGCCCCCAAGCAACCATAAAAAGTAAAATCCCGCGTAAATACCATGTCGTGCTTTTGTCTTTCGCTCCTAAAGAGCCCGCGGCTAAATATATGACGACGGACACAGATGTCAAATATGTATACAGTCTTTCAGGTATGTCAAAGGGCAGTCCGAGCCCTAAGTACATGATAAACGCGGCCGCTCCGTAAGCCGCAGTCAGGCAAACGGGCATCCACAGCCATTTTTGCCGCGCAGGGCGCAGACAGTAGAAAAAATGAAGAAGCAACGCTACGGGGTATCCGAAAAACGCAAACCAGAACAGATAGAAGCGGAACGTATCGTTCCAATGCAAGGCGGCAAAATCGGTCATGGACAGGGACATGACCGCAAACAATACCGAGAAAGCCGAAATCAGGAATATTTGCCTGCTTTCAAGTTTGTTTGCCGCACGGGTAATGCCTAATACCGAACTCACAAGCCCGATAAAAAGAAAAAGAAACCCTTCAATAAAATCCATATCGCCCCAAAGTGTCACATAGAATCGGTTGGGCGGGACTTGTTCACCGATGTATAGATTCATATCATAATAACTTGGGTCAATGGGCTCGCCTGCGGCAATCGGGATATAGGGTCGTACCATACCAAAATAAACAAGCACCGTCAAAAGGGCGGCTGCGAGAACAAGACACCATATCGGCGGCTTTGATATTGCCTCTCTCATCAGCATACCTCCCACATCTGCTTCAGAAACGCTTTCTGTATCGCTGAGGAGTACGAACGGCTGACAGGGATTGTTTTCCCATTTACGGCGATAGCATCCGTTCGGGTTAACGTCTTTATGTTTTTCAAGTTGACGATATATCCGATGTGGCAACGCATAAACATCTCGCTCGGCAGAGATTCAGCTATCTCCGACAGTTTGCCGGAATAGTCAACCGTGCCGTCTTTTAACGTGATTATCACCCGCCTGTCCACGGTTTCAAAGCAAATGATGTCCCTAATCGGTATCCGTAGCTTCTGTGCCCCTGATTTGACAATAAAATAATTGCATTGAAAACGGCGTTCATAGTCCGATGCAATCAATTTCTCAAGCACATCCCTTTGGAGCGGCTTCATCAGATAGTGGAGCGCGTTTACGTCATACCCTTGCAAGGCAAATTCAGGGTTGGCTGTGATAAAGACAATAGCGGCTTCGCTGTCATGCTCACGTATCTCACGCGCAAGCTCCATGCCGTCAGTCCCGTCCATGACAATATCAAGCAGTATCAGGTCATACCTCTCCCCATTTAGGAAAGATGTCTGAAAATCCGCACTGTTTTCAAATACTGATATGCTGTGTTCAATGTTCAGTTTTTCAAGTATCTCTCGGCAGATTATTTCCTGAGTGTGAGCGTAGATTTGCTCATCCTCGCATAACGCAACCTGATACATACTTTATCATGCCTCCTGAAATATATCCTTAATTCAATGCCAAGCATAAACAATGTGGCAATTCCAAAACCCAACATGAGGATTCTATGTGCTAAGGCAAAATAAACTATATACGCTATTATGGCAAGCAGGAAAACGATTACAAGTATATGCCATTTTTTGGCGGCGTTATCAACAATTACTTTATTCTCCACTTGTTTATAGCCTTTTATCAGCTCGTCAAGCGAGATATTAAACACATTGCTTATGCTTATAATGTTTTCGATATCCGGGCAACCGTTCCCGTTTTCCCATTTTGAAACTGCTTGACGAGTTACAAAAAGCTTTTCCGCAAAGGATTCTTGCGAAAGTCCGCTTTCTTCGCGTAATTGCTTGATTCTCAGCCCAATATCCATGTGAGATTAGCCCCCTCTCGTTTTATGTTTCCATATTGTCATAAACAGGCTTGAACAAGCAAGAAACGCTCGGTTGCGAACAGGAAACTTTGCGTTGCTTGTTACTGTTACGTGGAGGTAGCAAAAATGGAGTTGCTGGCGGGAATCGAACCCGCGATGTTTCCTTTTCCTAAGGCTGTGCTTAAGCTGAAATTTAATTCTGGAGCTGCTGATGGGAATCGAACCCGCGATGTTTCCTTCTCCTAAGGCTGTGCTGGTACTGAAAATGGAGCTGCTGGAGGGAATCGAACCCGCGATGTTTCCTTCTCCTAAGGATGTGCTGGTGCTAAAATTTAATTTTGGAGCTGCCGGCGTGAATCGAACTCGTGATGTTTCCTTTTCCTAAGGATGTGCTGGTGCTAAAATTTAATTTTGGAGCTGCTGATGGGAATCGAACCCATGAACCTCATCCTTACCAAGGATGCGCTCTGCCGACTGAGCTACAGCAGCGTACAAGGTACATTAACATATGGCGCGGAAAATTGCAAGGCAAATCCCACGTTTTACAACATGAAAAATTTCAAAGAATTTTGCACAAAGCCACGCCCGTTTTACAACGCAAAAATAAAACTGATACACCACGCTATATCATGCCGCGCTGCTTCTTACGTCTTGGCTCGCGCCATTTCCAAATTCCACTTGATATGCGCTCTTATCTCGTCCTCGCCCGTAAATTTCAAGCCAAAAACCCGCTCCATCTTTGACACATCATAGAGCATAGGCTCGGCATCCCACCCCTTGTCCTCTAAAACTATCTCGGACTTCGATTCGGGTGTTTCTTCTAATGCAATTCGGGCGATACGCTCCCATGTGACAAAATCCGCCGCGAGAGAAAGAAAAACTTCTTCGTTCAAGTCGCTTTCCAACAAAGCCGCGTACATCTCGCCTATCTGCCCCGCCGAGAGAAACTGTGTGCCGTCGTGCTGTGTTAACCGAACAGGCTTATTTTGGACAACAGCCTCCGCAATGTCACGAAAACGGGAATCGAGCTGTGTCGTGCCGCCCGTGAAGCAAGGGGTTGCAAAGGTATAGCCGGGGCGAATGACATTTCGCTTCATGTTCACTTTCTTTGCTTCTTTGCCCGCTTCTGGGAAATATTTCGCAAAACCGAGAACATAAGCCTCAATCGCGCCCTTTGTGCTACCGTAGAGGTCGAGGGGCAAATTACAATAAGTTTCGTTCATATTGGGGCGATTGTGACCCATAGCGGCAGTAGAGCTTGTGAAAATGAACTTTTCAACACCCGCTTTCTCGGATATTTCTAAGAGATTTATGGTTGCTGTCGTGTCATTTTGCAACATAGAAACGGGTTCGTTTCCCCAACCGAGGGCAATGGAGATAACAGCATCACAGCTCTTAACATAATCGGCGATTTTTTCATAGTCTGTCATCAGACCGCCGACGATTTCGATGTCGCCCATCTTCAGCATAGGGGCGTACTTTTCAGGGGTGCGGGATAAAACCTTGGTCTTGTGACCCCGCCCCGCGATAGCAAGCGTGACATATTGACCTATACAGCCTGTTCCTCCGGTAATGAATACGTTCATGACAATCCTCCTTGCAAAATTTATATTTAAGTGTTTACTGTATTGTCGCACATTTATTCGCTCTTTGTATATAGCTTTGTAAGTATCCTCGCTATTGGTGCGGGCCAAAACTTTCTGAACATAATGTTGTCTTCACAGCTTCGGACACCCTCTTGCAGGGCTCTCGCTGATTCAGCATCACCGTGAAGCCTATGGTACAGAAGCGGTTTTTCGCAGTAGACAAAGCTACCTTGCTTTTTTGACAGCTCTTCCCATTTTTGCCAGTCCAAATTGCATTTCAGTTCGCCTGAAAACTCTAAGCTTTCCAAGTCCGCAAACATTACCGACGGGCAGCAGATGATGTTCCCTAAAGAGAGTAGCCTGCGCCTGATAAATGTACTTCTTTGACATTTTTTCATCGGCTTTAGCAGTGATTTTCTGACTTTTAACCGACGGTTTTTATGTATTACCTCGCCGTCCGCAAGTATTGCGTAGTGCGAAAAGAAAATGATTGGGTCTTTTGAGCTGTTCAGCATTTCAAGTGCTGTGCTTAAATACTCGGGCAAATAGATGTCGTCTTGATGTGCAAGTGTTATCAGCCTTTTGTCGGCTTGCTTATAGGCAAAGTTCCAGTCCCCCGAAATACTTGGCGGTTCGGAGTTAACGCGAACGGGAATACCGTATGCTTCCGCTATTTGCTTTATATGGTCATTCGGTGTTGATGTGGATATTACTATACTGCTTTTTTGCGTTTGCGCGAGCAGTGAGCTTATGCACTCTGCCAAGTATGGGCTTTCCATATAGGCACAAACCACAAACGCATGGTCCTCTGCTGTGTAAAGCGGCGGCACAGGGGGCGACGGCTCACGCTCATACGGCGGCGGCACAGGAGGAAGCGGCTCTCTTTCTGTAATCATTATATGTTTCCTAAATTCTGATGCACGGGTTTTAGCTACAATCGGATATGCTATTCTTTGCAGGGATTAGAATAGCATAATCTCTCATACATTTCAATGCTTTTAGAAATCGTCATCTTTGCTCCTACGCCATACATATTCAATGTAACGGCATACGTCATTTGCTGTTTCTTCCCCATGAATATCACAAACAAAACCTAACGTCATATCTATTCCCGCCGTTACGCCTGAGGATGTATAGAATTTTTCATCTTTTACCCAACGTGCATTTTTAACCCAGTGTACATCGTTTCCATTACTACACACCCAGTCAAATGCCAACTTATTACTTGTGGCTTTTTTACCGTTTAACAGACCCGTTTTCGCAAGTATCGCACTTCCCGTGCATACGGTTAAAACGAACTGCGATTTACAGGAAAGGTCTTTTACTGTTTCTAAAAACGCTGAATCATTAACTTGCTTTCTAACCCCTGCTCCGCCCGGAATCAATAAAATACCCCCTGCATTTATGCTCGCAGATGGTAATGTGTTCACACCAACTTGCGGACTGCTGTAAACCATGCCCCCGCTCATAGAATAATATTCAAGTTTATACCTTTTCGGCAGTTTTTCTATAACTGCAACAGGTCCAAAGACATCTAAAATCTCAAAATCATCGAATAAAACTACATTGAAACGAGTCACACGAGCTTCTCCTTAAACACAAAATCAAAAGCAATTACTATGATATGTGATATTGCACAAATTTGCAAGTTTAACAATACTCACACTGTACACACGCTTCAAAAACCGCTTGCGCCTTCATCGCCTGTTGACAATATGCCCTACAGGCAATATAATCATAATCAACCCATGCCATAGTTGAGTAAACACTTGTATTGGAGAGCAGACATGAAAAGAGCTTTAATTACCGGAATCACGGGGCAGGATGGGTCTTATCTTGCAGAACTTTTAATCGAAAAAGGGTATGAGGTATATGGGTTAATTCGGCGCAAATCCCGCCTTGATTACGGCAACCTTGAGGGGCTTGCCGTGAAGGATAAGGTCAAATATATGTTCGGCGACATCACCGATATGCCGACAATGATAAACGCGGTAAAATTCTCTCAGCCCGACGAGGTCTACAACCTTGCCGCCATGTCGTTTGTCGCGCAGTCGTTTAGAGAGCCGATGTCTACCGCAAGCATTACAGGGACCTCCGTGCTTAACATTCTTGAAGCTATTCGCATAGCTAAACCCTACGCCAAGTTCTATCAGGCGAGCACTTCTGAAATGTTTGGCGGTTGCGTGGAGGACCAGGCAGGGGACTTCCGCGGCTACACGGAAAAAAGCAACTTCCACCCCCGCAGTCCCTACGGTGTTTCAAAGCTCTTCGCCCACTGGACGACAAGAAATTACCGCGAGAGTTATGGTATGTACGCTTGCTCCGGTATTTTGTTTAACCACGAAAGCGAAAGACGCGGGTTGGAGTTTGTTACGCGAAAGATTTCAAATACAGCGGCGAAAATTAAGCTCGGACTCTCCCCTTGCTTAGAGCTTGGCAACATGGATGCAAGCCGCGATTGGGGACACGCTGAGGATTATGTCCGCGCCATGTGGCTGATGCTTCAACAGGATAAGCCCGAAGACTATGTGATAGCCTCGCATGAAAATCATTCTGTCCGCGAGTTCGTGGAGCTTTCCTTCGGCACTCTTGGTATAGACGTTAAGTGGCAGGGCAGCGGCGTGAATGAGGTTGGAATAGATTCCGCTACGGGCAAAACGATTGTGAGGGTAAATCCTGAGTTCTTCAGACCTGCTGAGGTAGATTTACTGCTCGGCAATCCGACAAAGGCCGAAAAAGAGTTGGGCTGGAAAAGAAAAATCTCATTTGCGGAATTAGTACGCAGAATGGTTGAAAATGATTTAGGGTTGCTGTCATGAATGTGTTAGTTATTGGCGCCGCAGGGTTTGTCGGCGGTTACTTAATCGACGAGTTTTTTCGCTGTGGTTATGATGTAACTGCCACTAAACTTTCAAATGAGGTAATACACTCAACTCACTGTAAGGTTGTTGACCTTGACATTCTTGTTGAAAATGACATCAGAGATGTTGTGAAAAAATCACGCCCCGATGCGATAGTTCATTTGGCGGCGCAAAGCAGTGTCGCTTTATCATGGGAAAACCCCGCACTAACCGCTCGGGTCAACATTATCGGAGCGGTCAATTTGCTTGAAGCGTTGAATAAGCTTGGGTACAAAAACAAGGTGCTTCTTATCGGTTCGGGCGAAGAATACGGCAGAGTTTCTGAATCCGACAATCCAATAGACGAAAACGCGCCCGCACACCCCGCCAATATTTATGCGGCTACAAAGACCTGTCAAAATATGCTTGGACAGATTTACTCCGATGCCTATGAGCTGAATATCGTAATGGTTCGCGCTTTTAACCATGTCGGTCCGGGTCAAAGTCCGACTTTTGTGGTTTCGGATTTTTGTAAACAAGTCGCAGAAATAGAAGCAGGGATTAGAGAGCCTGTAATTTATACGGGCAATCTTACCGCTATGCGTGATTTTACCGACGTTAGGGATGTCGTAAGAGCCTACGCCGCTCTGATTAAAAAAGGCAAGAAAGGTAGCATTTACAATGTCGGGAGCGGAAAATCCATTGAAATAAGCAAAATTCTTGAAATGGTAGTCAATGCTTCGACGGCGGATATAAAGACGGCTGTTGATAAGTCGAGGTTCAGACCGATTGATGTACCCGTTATTGAGGCTGATATAAGCAAAATAAAAGCCGAAACGGGCTGGGAGCCTGAAATCGACTTGACGGTGACAATTGCGGAAACATTAGAGTATTGGCGGCGCAATATTGGCGGCGCATGATATAGAAGCGACAAGGAAACAGCACAAGAGAACTCTGTTGTGCTGTTGTGACACAGAGCCATTACAATTACTTACCCAACACCTTTTTCATTACTTTAAGCAGCTTTGGGTGTCTGTGTTTTATGTTCTCTTTTATTGAAAAACGCAGCATTGACGACATTTTATAATCGCCGAACTGCCTGAGTGCGGATTTTTCATCAATATGCCTATATACCCAAAAGCGTTCTTTGAGCTTTTCTATATCAGCTTTTTCGTCTAATATCTCAGCGAAAAATGATTCTAAATCTTTAGCCACTCTATCCCACGAATCGTTGAAAACGCTTGTTGGCTTTACTTCAGACGTTAAGTTCGCATCACTCAGAAGCTCCGCAATTTGTTCAAAAGTGTTAAAAAACACAAAGTTTTCTTTGAAATCCGCAAAATGCTCATACAGCTCCCTGTTCAGCTCGTTGTCATACACAATTACACGTTTATTGTTTTCCATACCCATGATTATCGGCAGACCAAAGCCCTCATACATGCTTGGGAAAAGGATTATTTTACAGCGCGAGTAAAGGTAGGACATAAATCCCTCGTCTAATTGACCGCTCCGATAACCGTATATATTCGGTTGAATTTTCCCTGTTTTCGCGGCTCCCACAACGATAAAGTTATGGGGTGTTTTTGACACGGATTCGAGCGTTTCGTTTATGGCTTTATGCTTAAAAGTGTTGCCTATCACAAGAACAAACGCATCAAACGGAAGCGTGTAATTGCCGCTCTCGGTATCGGTCAACGCCTTTGTCACATATATTACCTTGTATTTTTTGTCCTTAATATAACTCTCATTTGCGTAATATGCCATGAAATCATCTTTGCTGAAATTGCTGATAAACGTAATGCCGTCGCTGAACCTTATGCCAAGCTCGATATTTGCTTGTGCGGCGAGGTCATGCAGTTTGTAGCTTCTGACCATTATGATGTCAAGCACCTGCTGTACGATTTTCAGACAATGCTTACTTAACAGCAGCTGCGACTCATAACGGTGCATTTGCACGGGGACATATCCCAAGTGGTATGTTTCTTTTATCGTGTCAGGGTACAGAACTTTTTCATATTTTTCTTCTAATCTGTGGTACTTCGCCGCTTCACGGTTGGTAAGCAGGGATATGTCGTACTTCTGCCCGAACAGACGACAAAAAGCCTCGAACGCAGACAGCATTACTTCCGTTGTGCCGCAATGCGTTGGCGGCAGGTTTGTACATTCAAACAGGATTCTTTTCTTGTCGTAATACTGCTCGTCAAGTAGCGGCAGGAATTGTGATAACATAGAAGAGTTAGCCTGTTGCGGCTTCGTGATTGCGGGCAATTGGGCGGGTGATGTGGCGGTAGCGGTGGTAGTAGTGGCGGCGGTGGCGGTGGCGGTAGCGACGGTGGCGGGGTCACTCGCTTGGGTACGTGAGTACAGTGCGTGATGCGCAACTACCGCGCAGTAACCGTACTTGTTGATTTTTTCGCAATAATCCTCTAAGGCTTCCCGCAGACTTTTGCAAGATACGTCGGGCACTCCCCACATATCTACAACCGACTGCTTGATTAACACGCAATCGGCATTAACCTGTTCGGTCAGCGTGTATTCGGGCAAATATTTCCGCGCTGTTTTAATAAGGCTCTCTTTGTCCTCGATTTCCTGTCCAAACACAACAGCGTGTTTTTCGGCGGCATAAAGGCAGGCTTTCATGCTCTCCATAAACCCGTCGTATGTTTTTATATTCTCTGATAACAGTAAGTAATCTTCCATGTTGCCTTTCTGTAAACTCCCCCGCAGTCGCACCCCGCAGTCGCACCCCGCAATCGCTCCCCCGCAGTCGGGATTTACACTCGTTTATCGCCTTTTTCCCGCAATTTATCTACTGCTTCCTTTACTTTTTGCGTTTGGTCGCGATGACATATAAGCAGAGCATCATTTAAGTCAACAACAACAATGTCAGAAACACCTATGACTGCTATTGCCTTATCAACCTCTGAATACACAAGATTATTGCTACACCCAAGCATAACTTCATCACCCAACAGGATATTTCCGTTTTCATCCTGTATGGCTTTATATCTCTCGTAAAAGGAATTGAAGCTCCCTACGTCGTTCCATTTCATATTCAGCGGAACAACAAAGCTTTCATCTAATTTCTCAACCAAACCGTAGTCAACGGATATTGCGGGCGTTCTTTTGAACTTTTCTTCGACCGAAGTTGCCTCGAATGCGTTAAATACGTCGGGATTGTGCTTTTTGACCGCATCGGTAAACTGCTCCGAGCGGAACATAAACATTCCGCTGTTCCAGTAATATCCTGCCTTTATATACGCCTTTGCAGTATCTAAGTCGGGTTTTTCTTTGAACTCCACTATTTCATAGGCGGTGTTGGCGGCGCGCTTTTTTCCCACAAGCTCGTACGCAAGCTGTAAGGGCGACCCGATTTGTCCGCCGCTCGAATCTGCGGTAAAACCCGGCTTTATGTAGCCATACCCTGTTTCGGGGGCATCAGGTGTTATGCCAAAGCACACAAAGCCTTGTGAAGCAAGCTCAATTGA
>Ga0099364_10012784_pt1 | contig 11301 bp, 8 predicted proteins | sample TergutTh196P3_FD_73070 | JGI IMG/M metagenome (GOLD analysis project Ga0099364, IMG submission 73070) | Microcerotermes parvus P3 segment gut microbial communities from Pointe-Noire, Republic of the Congo - Th196 P3 | ecosystem: Host-associated > Arthropoda: Insects > Digestive system > Gut ...
AGCCAGTGTATCGTTCTCGCGGACCCGTACAAAACCAGGGATATCACCCATTCCCCGCAGTGTATTGGCAATGGCACTTAGGTCACAGTCACCATGCTCAGCATCGACAGTGAGAAAATCCAGCGAACAACTACGGATAGCTTCAGCAACTGACGGATGCGCCACCTGAAGCCATCCGCCTACAACGAGTTTACCTGCTGCAAGTTTTTGTTTTATATTCATTCTCTTCCCTAAGAAACCACACCACAGCTGTAATTACCAATCATTTCCGTAACCATTAAGGCTCTGGAATAGATTCTCAAACTCTTAACATTAACAGAAGCACAGCCAAGCATAGCTTCATCGTTCCCATTAATATTATATAACCAGGGATTGTAACGGCCAAATCCATATTGACGTTTTCCACAGCCGTCATTTAAAATGCCGTTGCACATTAAAAGGATTAGTTTTGGCCCTCCGTCAATAATTACCTCAAGATGATGCAAACCATTGGAAAAGACGCCTTCATCACTGACCCAGCTTGAAGCCGTTGCTTTATCAGAAATCGTTATTTTTATGCTGCCATTTTTACCGGTTCTTATATAAATCCCCGCGCCATTTTCATTCCTGGAATCAAAAATATCCTGCCCTTCATTAAAATCAAAAAATTCTATCCAAAGATCCAGGGAGAAACCTCTGTATCGATCCATAGTTCTGCGGTCTGAAGCTTCAGGATCTTGTACTAAAAAGGCTTGTAGTAAAGGCATCTTGAATTTTTTAAGACCTATATCCTTATCTGCTTGTCCTGCTATAAGTCCGTCTTTACATATTTCTTTCCGGTCAAATTGGTTCCATAGGATCTCAAAAAATGATGCCGGAATTTCATGTACCCTGGCATAGTCTTTCTGAGTTTCACTTAAAAAGTAACGGCCATCTTCCTCTATTAGATCGGGATAACTCATTCCGATATTAGGATCATCATCGAAAAGAATTATTTCTCCCTGGCTCCACATAATGATTTTACCATTGGGGGAATCTGCTTCAATCCCGCCGGAGATCCAAACAGGATTTCTGCCAATATAATCGGTCCCGCCATGGTTATTATACCAATAAAGATATTTGCCGTTTTTACATTTCCAGCAAAAATTCGCAGCCCTGTTATGCCGGAATAAACGCCCATTGGCATATCGTTTATACTGAGGAGGATCCCAGGTATGACCGCCATCACGGCTGTATGAATAAACCGGTTTACCGTCAACAGAACGATATACACAATAAAAAGATCCATCGCTTAAAACTGAAACACTCTGTTCTTCTGAAACCGGACCGCCTCCGCTTGGTGTCCTTAAGCCATATTCTCCATCAGGCAGGGTTTCCCATTTATGGTTTGCGCATACTTCATCATTAATATTGGCGCACTTGAGAAGTACCCCTTCGGAAATTGCATACCCTGTGTTACCAAATTTTCCTATTTTATGAAAAGGTACAAAAGCGGTTCCTTCGTGATAAAGTGCCTTTCCAACATTCCATCCAAACCTGACTTTCCCGCTATAAGGATTTTTTCTGTCTATTTCAGTTAACCTGATAGGTATTTCAAAGCGGTCTTTTGACCATGTTAACCCATTATCATCGGAATACTTATAAACAAAATGGCCTTGGCTATCGACTCGATCCCAGGTTCCACTTGGGAAAAAAGCCGGATCTGCTAAAACCTCACGTAAATTGTCGGTATTATGGTTATAGAAGCAATAAATTCTTTTATCAACTTTAAGTAATACCGAATAAGAAGCTTCCGGTCCTCCTGGTGGTTCTAAAGCGACCGGAGTAGACCAGGTTTTTCCATAGTCACTGCTTCTGGTGCAGATGATATGCTGGCCGGACTTGCCTTCAGTACCCGGCCCGGTGGTTACTACGCAAACCCATGTACCATCGTCAGCTTGTATTATATAGGGTTGATCGCTGTAGTACTCTGTGGGAATTTCATTGCCGTTCAAAATATAACGGAAATCTGTGTTTTTCATATTAAACAGCCTTATCTTAATCCTTTAATCCCCAGCGCTTAAATACTTCCGGGGGACAGTCATTATCAATCATTAAATCTATCATCCTGGATTTTATTTTGTTAAGTAAAGCGGAATTGTTTTTTATTCGGTTTTGTTGCGTGGGATCTTGTTCCAAATCAAAGAGCAGATCTCCATATTCATTGAAATTATACGATTTTGATAATACGTTAAAACGCATAATGGGCATCTCTTTTGTAAAAGAAAATGGATCAACTTTTTCCATTGTTTTAACTTCATTTTGTGAGAAGAGTCTGGTTATATGAGTAGGCATTAAAGTATAATTGTACAAAGGATAATTATTTTCAAAAACAGGCGCCTTCATATAAACATAACGGCCATCAGTATAACATATATGGCCGCCATGCATGCCAAACAGGCCGGCTTCTCTTCCGGGTTTGTTTTCATTTATCAATGAAGCAATAGAAACTCCCTGCATTTCTGCTGGTTTTGAAAGATTGAAGAAATCTAGAATTGTAGCGGGCAGATCAATTGTCTGTACCAAGCCACGTCTGTTCTCGTTCATCTTTCCAAATCGTGGATCCCAGACAAACAAAGGTGCATGGGAAATTTCTTCATATGGCGGCATATAAAGTTTTCCCCATAAGCCATGTTCACCAAGTAAATAACCGTGATCAGTATTTAATATCAATAAGGTATCCTTCCAGAGATCCAGTTTATCAAATATATCCAGGATAGTACCTAAATAATGATCACACATAGTTAACAAAGCCATATAAGATCTGCGGCATTCTGTAATTTCTTCAGGACTCTCCTTTACAGGCGCTTCAGCAGGCCAGTCAAAGCGAAGCCCTTTATAATCACCGGGATAAAAATTCCGGTATTTTTCATATGTATAAAAAGGCTGGTGAGGATCAAAACATTCAATTTGCAAAAACCATGGATCCTTTTGATAGTTTGTTTCTATAAATTCTACCCCGGCTTTAAATGTAAGGGCCAATGAATGCTCTTCTTCATTTTCCATATATTTTTTATTTATATTATTCTGCTTGTACATTTTTTCCCGCGGGGTTCCGGTAAAATTTATCAAATTTGGGTCAGAATCCCTGTAATCGCCAACTATGCCTTTCCATGGATCTCCCTCCTGCCCTCTGAAAAACTCCCAGGTATTATAGCGGGTATGGTATGTTGCCCCGCCATCTTCCCAATAATGTCCATGATCACTTACAAGATGACTGTGAATATTGTTTTGCTTTAGTATTTCCGGCATGGAATTATCAAAAGGTTCCAAAGGACCCCAATTGCGGTGAAGAAAATTATACCGTCCTGTGTGTAATTCACGTCTGGCGGGCATACAAGGCAGACTTCCAACATAGCAATTATCAAAACGGACACTGTGTTCGGCAAGTCGTGTAAAATTTGGGGTAATACTTTCTTTACAGCCATAGGGATTTAAAAAATGCCGGTTCAGAGAATCAAACATAATCATTACAGCTTTCATAAAGGATCGTATCCTCCTCTTAATTTAGCCTTTTATAGAACCTATCATGACGCCTTTTACAAAAAATTTCTGAACAAAAGGATAAGCCGCTATAGCCGGAATTGACGCGACAAGGATAGCACAATATTTTACAATTTCCGCGAGCCTCATTTGCTTGGCGAAATCCTCCATATTACCAGTTGTTTCTAGCATAGCTGTAGTGGTTAGGATAATTTCACGAAGAAAAAGCGGCAAAGGGAATTTTATCCGGCTGCGTAAATAAATCATTGCATCAAAATAGGAATTCCAATGGCCTACACCGTAATATAAAGCAATTACAGAAATAACGGCTGTAGAAAGCGGTAAAACAATTGAAATAAAGTAATGTATATGGCGGCAGCCGTCCAAAAGGGCTGCTTCTTTTAAATCATATGGAATACTGGACATAAAAAATGTTCTGGTAATAATTATATTAAAAACAGAAGCCGCACCAGGCAATATTAATGCCCACATGGTATTGACGAGTCCAAGATTCTGAACTAATAGAAACCTTGGTATTAATCCTCCGGAAAAAAACATGGTAAAAGTAAATATCTTTAAAATCACATTGCGCAGCATAAATTCACGGCATGCCAGTACATACGCTGCGGTGAGGGTGAAAAAGAGATTTACCAATACTCCAACAGTTGTATAAAAAATACTATTTAAATATCCTCTCAATAAATCGGAATTTTTTAGAATTTCCTGGTATCCTTCGAGGGAAAAATTAACCGGAACAATCGTAACTTCGCCATTCCAAATGGCATTAGGATCACTTAATGAAGCTATTATGATGAAATATAAGGGATAAACGTAAAGAATAAGTAATATTGAAAGAAGAATGATATTGATGATATTCAGGCATTTATCTTCAACAGTGTCTCCGACTCTTTTGACCTTAGATGTGGAACTATTCATACATATCCTTACCAAAGACTCGTTTCATTAAGTTTACCGGCAATAAAGTTCACTAGATACAACAATATAATATTTATTAAATTGTTAAACAGGCCTATTGCCGCAGAAAAGCTAAAATCACGACCTAAAATTCCCATCCGGTAAGTATAAGTTGAGATTACTTCCGATGCCGATAAATTCATTGGATTCTGCAGCAAAAGGATTTGCTCATAGTCTACGGACATGATACGTCCGGCATTCATGATTAGTAAAATAACCAATGTCGGCAGGATACAAGGAATATCTATATGCCAGATCATCCTTAACCTTGAAGCTCCATCAATTCTTGCAGCTTCAAATAGCTCCATATCAACCGTAGACAAAGCGGCCAGATAAATAATGCTTCCCCAGCCGGTACTTTTCCAAACATTTGCCAGAACATAAATTGGTGTAAAAAGTTCCGGTCTTGCCATAAATTGAACAGGTTCCATTCCTATGAACCTAAGAAGGTTATTGACAATTCCAATATTGGAAAACAACATCAGGATCATTCCGGCCATAGCTACATTAGAAATAAAATGAGGAGCATAGGAAATGGTCTGTACAATGCTCTTAAAACGTTTTTGCCGTACAATGTTCAACATTAATGCTAATATTACAGGAAATGGAATGCCCAGAACTAAAGCGGTTATACTAATAGACAGGGTATTCCTGATTACAACCCTGCTCGCATATGTATTGAAAAAACGCCTGAAATGTTCCAGCCCTACCCAGGGGCTTTGTAAAAAACCGATGCCGGGCAAATAGTCTCTAAATGCTATCTGGACGCCATACATCGGTATATAATGAAAAATAACAAAATATGTAAAAGCCGGCAGGATTAATAAGTATAATTCCCAATGAACGCGCACATTTTTCCGTAATCTTATTAAATACGGTTGTTTCTTTTTTAAAGAAAATGCGGCTGCCGGCTTCATTATTTACTCCTGCCTATCTGCTTGCATCGTAGGCCCTTTGTAATAGGGACACCATGTTATCCGCTCCCATCTGCCTAAGCTGGGAAACAAAAGCTTGATATTCCCTGTCTATATCAAGTTCTCCTGTAACAAACCTGGCAAACATTTGGTTCTCATAACTACTAATATCTGCGGCTATTGTATTTATAGTTCTCATGTCAGCAGGCTCGAAATATAACTGTGGTACCGCGACTCGTAATCTACCGGAAGCCGCTATTATATTACGCTCAGCATTGATAGGCCCTTCTCCGGGATCATTCATCAGCATCCATTCAGGCGGACACACATTCGGTCCATTTGCACCATGTTGCATGGTTAATTCTCCCCGTAATGCCGTACCTGTATCTGAAGGCGATCTTAAATTCCACCTCCATGAACCATCTGGATCCCATACATGAGCTTGTCCCTCAAATCCCATCCAGGCTATCATATTGTACTCTGGAGTATAAAACATATCACACCAGCGGATAAGGGCTTCTGCATACCTGGATGAAGCGCTGATGACCCCAACCCCAGGATTTGCATAAACTCTGTTCCACCACATCTCTCTTCCATTTGGTGCTCTTAATATTGGATACATCATTTTTAAATCAAGGCCTCTAGTTTCACCAACTAAAACAGAAGCCCCTGAAGTAAAAGCCATACCATAGACTTTATGATTTCCTCCGGTACCTTTGGCAACAATTTGGGAGGCATTCATAATAAAAATATCCGGATCAATAAGTCTTTCGGCGTAAAGCATTCTGCAAAATTTAACAAAATCTACATATTCCGACATGAAAGGTACAAACCTTATAGTATTACCGTCAAGAAAAGTTTCCCTGGCATCTGCCATAATCCCAAACCATGGCATCATGATTTTCAAATGTTGAGATACGCCGCTCCAAGTTTGAAAAGCAATGGGTATTTCATCTTGTATGCCGTTCCCGTTTGGATCCCGGTCTCTAAATGCCCGGGCAACCTGGACGAATTCATCCATGGATTCGGGCATTCTCAATCCTAACCTGTCCAACCATTCTATATCAACTAATGGGTATTCCGGAGGGCATTGCCCAATACCTTGAAGGGTGTCCATTTGCCCCTGAAAAAAACTGGCAATTTTCCCATCCGGTAGAGTAACTGCCCGGCGCACATCATCATTTCTGTCCATAATTGCTCTAAATGCCGGAGCGTATCTATCAACATAGGGGGCCAAATCCAGAATCATTCCTACCCGGCTGTAATTAAAAAGCTCATTCCTGCCTATACCATTATAAAACATATCCGGCAGATCATTAGAGGCCCATGTAAGACTTACTCTTTCATTCCAGGTTGTATTATCCACAACTATATAGTCCCATCTTATCCCGGTAATCTCCTCTACTCTTTGCCACACCGGATTCCTTGATGGTTCAACTCCTCTATTATGATTAAAGTTTATCATCAATGTTGGAGATATCGGGCTTCTCACAATAGGATAACCTGTCTCATTGAGGTAACTGGTATCCCTGGGCCCAGTTCCCGCAGAAGTTCCCTGCTGGCCTCCGCTGAAAGCAATTCCAGCTAACATTAGGAATAGTATTCCAACCATTAAAATTTTCTTCATATATTTCCTCCAAACAATAATTTTATTAGTAAAAAAAATTACTAATAATTTGATCTAATATAATTATTTTCCCACAGACTATTGTGATTGTCAAGGGTTTTTTTTTTAAAAACATATTTTTTCAATGAAAATATGTAAAAAATAATGATAATCTCCATAATGTCTAAATATTTATTACTAATAAAAATATCATTATTGACAAAAATAAGCTTTTTATGTAAAAATTGACAAATATTATGGCAAAAATTACTACCAGTGATATTGCATTAGCCGCAGGGGTTTCTCAATCGACAGTTTCTTTTGTATTAAATAATGTTTTTTCTGCATCTATTTCAAGAGCTACCCGTGATCGAGTCCTGGAAAAAGCCGAAGAACTAGGTTATCGTTTTAAAAAAAGGCAAAACTTAAAAAATGGCGAGTCTTTAACAATAGGACTTATTGTTCCCACCATGTCAAATGTTTATTACCCATTTCTGCTTCAAAATATTGAATTATATGCCAGAAAAAAAAATATTTCCTGTATTATCATGAATACATTGAGGCGTGAACAAATTGAAAAGCAATACCGGCTTCTCAAGCGGCAGCATGTGGACGGTTTATTATGCCTTTATACTCCGCACCTTAAAATACCGGATGATATTCCTACGGTGATTATCGGAGAAAAAGACAGCATTCAAACAACAGATACTGTAAGCTTGAATAGTTTGTATGCAGGACGCTTAATTGCTAATCACCTGACTGATCTGGGGCATACTAAAGTAGCTTTTTTATCAAGCCCCTTAAATAGAATAACCCCCGCCAGACGTAATAGGCTTGATGGATTGCGTAAAGGTCTTTCAGAAAAAAACATGGAAAAAAATTTACGTGTCATAGTTGATAAATCAGAAGTGGAAGCTATGGATGTAGCCTATGAATATTCCATTGGTCAAAGATTAGCTGAAAAACTCCTTTCAAACCGTGAAGATATAAGCGCTATTATTGGAGTCAATGATATGACAGCAATTGGCGTTATTTCTTTATTAAATAAAAAAGGGATCCGTGTACCGGATGATATTGCAGTAGCAGGTTTTGACAATATTCTATTTTCTTCCATGGTCCACTTGACCACGGTAGATCAAATGGCTTTTCATGCTACAAAATTAGGTTTTGATATTCTTCTAGAAAAAATAAATGGTTTAGATCAACAGGACAGAACTATTAATATTGAATACGAGCCTTATTTAATTATCCGTGCATCGACTTTAGCTGAACCTGGTGATACTACATGCCCGGTCTTGGGCGGTTTATCAAAATTTCTTTGTTAGTTGTTTATCTTATTATCCCTTTAATTGAGGTAATATATGATCCCAGATAGCCCAAAGGATATGTTTAGGGTTTTCCTGGCTGGAGTTAATGCTTATCACCGCATCCAGGGCAGGAAAGACAACGATAAACTGTCCGTCACGGCCGTCGCAGCGATAGGCCCCAAAACGGCAGGTCCAGAACTGATATCCGTAGCCTACATCCTTATCAGACACATCTTCGCTTGGCCGGGTGGAAACCTGCGTTCTGGTGGCAGCCTCTATCCAGGAAGCGGAAACCAACTGCTTTCCTTCCCACTTCCCTTTTGATAAAAGAAAGCGGCCAAAAAGAGATAGTTCTGAGGTAGTTAGCTCAAGCCCCGTCCAGCCAATAGTATAGCCGTCTTTACTCTCAGGCCAATTGGGATCAGGAATACCCAAGGGATGAAAAAGTCTGTCGATGAGATAATCCCTGAGCTTAAGACCCGTTGCTTTTGTGAGCATGGCGGAAATCAAAAAAGTACAGTTGTTGTCATAGAGAAAATAGCTCCCAGGGTCCCGCGAAAGCTCATAAGAAAGAGATTTTTTAAGATTTTGGGGCGTGATGATTTCCCCAAGACCCATGGTCATGGTTAAAAGATGCTCCAGGTTAAGCGAATCCCAGCGGAGATCAGCTTTTTTCCGGGGAAAGAACTTTGTTAACCTGTCGGAGAGCTTTAGCTTGCCTTCATCAATGGCAATTCCCGCCGCTATTGAGACAAAGCTTTTACTCACAGACCAGATTACCCGCCTTGCTTCGGGTATCCAGCGGTGCTGCGCGAGTTCTCTTCCCCTTTGATAAACGATAATACCTTCCACATTAAGCTTTTTGCTTTCTATTTCTTCAATGTAGGATTTCAAATCCATTATATGTAATTTCTCCTTGGGTAGAGCTTGTAAGGAAAATCGGTGATGAAGTTATTGGTTAGGATGCGTAATTAATAAAAGCATCAAACTCCATGTTAAATAAATAATTATATAATTTTACCCTTAGGTCAAGTATATTTTAATACCAATAATGTCGCATTAGGTTATGTTTGTGATATAGCACCTGGTGATACTACATGCCCGATCTTGGGCGGTCCTTTTGTAAACAGATTATAAAAATAGTTGACATTACTATCTAAAAGCACTATATTTATAATAGTTGAACGATTGCTCAACTATTTGATATAGCCTTTATTGAGGTCGATTATGAAAAAAAATGAAAAAGTTAGTTGTGACAGCCATGTTATCCATGAGGAAGTAGTGGCCCGGGTCCGTTCTGTTATGCCGGAAGGAAAAGACTTTTACGACCTTGCAAACCTCTACAAGGCCTTTGCGGATTATACCCGTGTTAAGATATTATGGGCCCTGTCCTGCGAAACTATGTGTGTTTGCGATTTAGCTGTCCTTTTGGATATGACAAAATCGGCAATATCCCATCAGCTAAAGCTCCTGCGGCTTGCCCGGCTTGTAAAATACGACAAACAGGGTAAGGTCGTGTACTACTCACTGGTGGACAGCCATGTAAAAAATATCTTTGAAATGGGGTTTGAACATAGTGTTAAGGAGGCTCTCTCATGGTAAGTGAGTTTACTCTAAAGGGTTTAAATTGTGCGAATTGCGCTGCAAATATTGAAGAATCGATCAGGAAACTGGAAGGTTTATTATATGCGTCGATTAATTTAATGACGGCTACACTTAGAATAGAAACCGCTGGTGGTTATGGGAAAAATTTATTTGATGAAATAAAACATATTGTCCATCAACATGAGCCGGACATTATAGTCCGAGAAAAAGCTAAAGTGACAGAGACCGAAAACGGCACAAATATTAAAGCTAAAATTATCTGGCTGCTTGCAGGCGGCCTGATACTAGCCGCCGGTATACTGATAGAAAATCTGCTTGATTTTCATAGATACCTTCCTTTTGCTTTGTTTGTTTTTGCCTATCTCCTCTTAGGCGGAAAAGTTCTAGTCCGGGCAGCCAAGAACATAAGCCAGGGGAAGATTTTTGATGAAAACTTTCTTATGGCAATTGCCACTATCGGGGCCTTTGCCATTGGTGAGTATGCTGAAGCCGTCGCTGTAATGTTATTTTACCAAGTGGGAGAATTTTTCCAGGATATGGCGGTGCAAAATTCCAGGAAAACCATAACCGGTCTTATGGATATAAGGCCTGATTATGCGAATGTGCAAAAAGATGGCCAGATCATAAAAGTGGCACCGGAAACTGTAAATATCGGAGACTTTATAATTGTAAAACCCGGTGAAAAAATTCCACTTGATGGCCTTGTAATTGAAGGCCAGTCCATGCTTGATACTTCTGCACTGACCGGAGAATCCGTTCCAAGGAGAGTTTCTCCTTCTGATACTGTTTTGTCAGGCTGTGTAAATCAAAACGGGGTACTGACCATACAAGTTACAAAAGTTTTTGGAGAATCAACAGCTTCTAAAATTATAGATTTAATTGAAAATGCTGCAGCAAAAAAAGCGCCTACAGAAAGTTTTATCACAAAATTTGCAAGTTACTATACTCCTGTTGTTGTCACTCTCGCAGCTTTGATAGCGTTAATCCCGCCGCTTTTATTCAGTGGTCTTTGGTCTGACTGGATAAATCGAGGTTTAATATTTCTTGTAATTTCCTGCCCCTGTGCACTGGTTATTTCCATTCCCCTGGGTTTCTTTGGCGGTATTGGCGGAGCCTCAAAAAAAGGTATTTTAGTTAAAGGCGGAAATTACCTGGAAGCCCTTAGCAATGTGGATATAGCGGTTTTTGACAAGACAGGTACGCTGACAAAAGGTGTATTTAAAGTAACCGTAGTTCAAGCGGCTGCCGGTTTCAGCGAAGCTGAACTACTGGAAACAGCCGCTTATGCTGAAGCATTTTCAAACCACCCGATCGCTTTATCGATTAGAAATGAATATACTAAGATTGTAGATAAAAGCAAACTTTCTGATTATAATGAGATTGCCGGTCTGGG
>Ga0099364_10012785_pt1 | contig 11301 bp, 11 predicted proteins | sample TergutTh196P3_FD_73070 | JGI IMG/M metagenome (GOLD analysis project Ga0099364, IMG submission 73070) | Microcerotermes parvus P3 segment gut microbial communities from Pointe-Noire, Republic of the Congo - Th196 P3 | ecosystem: Host-associated > Arthropoda: Insects > Digestive system > Gut ...
TTGTGGCGAGCGACCATGAGACGGGCGGCATGACTTTCGACGCTTCAAACACAAACGCGGCTGTGTTCTTCCGGACACTCGCGGCACGGCAGGGTTCATACGCCCGGTTCGAGGGACGCGTGTCGCCGGACAGGGATTCAAATTTTGATTCCAACTTAAAAATGGCGAGGGATTACTTCGGCCCGTATATTAACGAAACGGACGCGGTAAGGCACGCGTTTCGCCTAAGCATGACGCCAAAAAACCAACGAGAATCAATCGAGCCCAACTACAACAGGCTGTACGCGACCTACGACCCGTTCACAATGGCCTGCGTGAAAGCCGCCGAAGCGGCGGCGGGAATAACGTGGACCACCTATTACCATACGGGCAAAGACGTGCCGATTTCGGCCATAGGATACGGCGCGGAATTATTTTTCGGAGAATATGAGAACACCGACGTGTTCCGCAAGATATTGTCCGCGATAAAGTGAAATAATATTTGAAAAGGCTGTGAAACGTAATGGAAAAAGTAAAAAAAATAGGTTTGGTAGCACACGACGCCAGAAAACGGAACATGCTGGACTGGGTGAAGTTCAACGCGACGCTGCTCGCGCAGCATAAATTGATCTGCACCGGCACGACGGGGCGTTTGATCGCCGATATGTTCGAAAGCGAGTTTCCTGATCTCAAGCCAGATGTGACTTGCCTGAAGTCCGGCCCTCTGGGCGGCGATCAGCAGATGGGCGCGCTCATAGCAAACGGAGAGCTGGATATGCTGATCTTCCTCACCGACCCGATGACAACCCAGCCTCACGACGTTGACGTAAAGGCGCTCGTGAGGCTTTGCGTCGTGTACAACACCATACTCGCCTGCAACAAAGCGACAGCGGATTTTGTGATAAGCTCGCATCTTTTCGAGGAGCAATACTCGCCGATCGTCCACGATTACTCCACGTACATGAAACGCGAAACCATGGAAAAGAACGATTCATGACGAGGGCGGCGTATCGCTCTTTTTCGCCGGGGGTGTGGCCGTCTCCGGCGAAAAGGTCGCGGCGCTGTACAGGCGGAGCATAAAGTAAGCCACCGACAGCACCAGAGGCCCCATAAACAATCCAAGGAAACCCCATAGCGATATTCCGCCCAGTATCCCGGCGAAAATCATCAGGACATGGGCTTTTGTTCCCTCGTATATGAACAGCGGGCGCAAGAGATTGTCTATCGAGCTGACCAGCACGAAACCCCAGACTAACAATATAATGGCGTTCTTTGTGTCGCCCGTGGCCCACAGGTATATTGCCCCCGGCACGAAAACAAGGGGCGTTCCCAGGAAAGGGATCATCGCCAGGAAGAACATTGCGAGCCCGACAATCACCGCGTTTGGCAGCCCCACGAACCACCACCCTATTGCGCCCAGCGTGGCCTGTATCCCCGCCGTCAATATGATCCCGTAGAATATCGCGTACAGCATTTGTTTCGTCCGGGTAAAGAACACATCCCTCTCGGAGGAAGACAGCGGCAGCATCTCACGGACGAAGGATAAAAATTTCTCGCCGTCGTGCGTCATGAAGAATGTTCCAACGGTTATCACCAGAAGGTTGAAACCCAACTGTAACGTGTTGCCCAGAAGTCCGGCGGAGAGATTTCGTATGAACGACATCAGGGTCCCCGGCAGATTCGAGATCATGTCGCTCCAAAGAGGCAGTTCGAAGAAATCGGGATACTTTGATAGGAACCAATCAAGCTGAGGTATTGACAATATAGATCCCAGGGAGCGTCCGCTCACAGTCGGGAACCATTCGACGAACAGCTGATACAGCTTGCTCGCTTCCTTTATCGCGGTTGTTAGCAAACCCAGTATCGGCAGCACCAGTAAGAATACCAACAGCGTTGTGTTAAGCGCTGCCGCCAGATATGACCACCTTCCCCGGAAAATTCGAACGTGCAGGAAGCGGTAGACAGGGTAAGTAAAGAACGACAACACGGCAGACCAGGCGAAGGCGTTAACCATTGGCCACATGACTCTAGCCGCAAGCAGCACGAAAAATACGAGCAGCACTACAAACGGAATCGTGCTGCTCTTGAATTTACGCGATAAAACGGAATCCTGCATGTCGTTCAAAACAATACCTCCCGAAATAAAGCTTATATTTTAGCGGGAGCCCTTCTTTACGAAGGGCTCCTTTTGGGTAAATTAAAAATCAAACGCAGGTGAAAGCTCCGTCGATCACGAAGTCCGAGCCCGTGGTATAGAGGCTGCAATCGCTCGCGAGGTAGACGCATATTGCTTGCAGCTCCTCGGGGCGGCCGAGCCGGCGCATTGGTATCTGCTTCTCCCACTCCGTGATGAGCGCCTTCAGCGAGGGTTCGTTCATGATGAGATCAGTGCCGATATATCCCGGGCTTATCGAGTTTACGCGAATATTGTTATTCACCCACTCAACCGCGAGGGACTTGGACAACTGTATGACCGCCGCCTTCGAGGCGTTGTACGCGCACTGGGGCTGCGGGAAGTTGACGATATGCGCCGACATGGAAGCCGTGTTGATTATGGAACCGCCGCTTCCCTGACGCATCATCTGGCGGCCCGCGGCCTGGCAGCAGAGGAACACCCCGTCGGAGTTGATGGCCATGACCTTCTTCCACTGTTCGAAGGTCATCTCATGCGCCTTGGCATTGATGCAGATACCCGCGTTACATACCGCAACGTTCAGCCCGCCGAACGCGCTCACAACCTCGGCGACCATGCTTTCGACCTGAGCCTGGTCAGTCACGTCGGTTCCGATCGCTATGACCTTGGGACCGATACCCTTTAGTTCATCGGCCGCCTTGCGCGCCTCCGCTATGTCGACGTCAACGATCGCAACGTTGGCCCCAGCCTCCAGAAACGCCGTCGTGATGCTCTTGCCTATGCCGCGGGCCCCGCCTGTAACAAACGCGTTTTTCCCGTCAAGTTTGAATTTCTCAAGAACTCCCATCAATATTACCCTCCTTTTGGTTTACTATTATGCTTTTTACTTTCGTATCGCGTTTGATACTATCTCCCGCGCTTCTTCCTGAATGCGGCTCAAATGTTCCCTACTTTTGAAGCTTTCCGCGTAAATTTTGTACACGTCTTCCGTGCCTGAGGGACGGGCCGCGAACCAACCGTTTTCAGTTACAACCTTGAGGCCGTCTATCGGCTGCCCGTTGCCGGGAGCCTTGGTCATCAGGGCAGTTATAGGTTCCCCCGCCAAGGAACCGGCCTTCACGTCCTCAGGGGACAGGCGTTTTAATACCGCCTTCTGCTCCTTGGTCGCCGGAGCGTCAATGCGCTCGTAGAAGGGTTTGCCGTATTTCTCAGTCATGTCCCGGTAGCGCTGTGAGGGAGAGATGCCTGTAACCGCGAGTATCTCGACCGCCAGCAGATCCATAATGAAACCGTCTTTGTCTGTCGTCCACACCGTACCGTCCTTGCGGAGGAATGACGCCCCGGCGCTCTCCTCTCCGACGAAACCGAACGAGCCATCCATCAGGCCCTCCACGAACCACTTGAAGCCGACCGGCACCTCGCAAACTTTTCTGCCTGTGCCGGAAGCCATTCTGTCGATTATCGAGCTCGACACGAGGGTCTTGCCGATCATTACGTCCCCTTTCCATCCGGTGCGGCCGGTCATCAGGTAATCAGCCGCGACGGCGAGGAAAGCATTGGGATTCATCAGCCCGTCCTCCGTAACAATACCGTGCCTGTCAAAGTCAGTGTCGTTGCCGAACGATATTGCGAACCTGTCCTTATTCGCAAGAAGCCCCGCCATAGCGTAAGGCGACGAGCAGTCCATTCTTATCTTGCCGTCCCAGTCAACGGACATGAACGAGAATGTCGGATCGACATATTTATTCACGATTTGCAGGTCAAGGCCGTACATATCCGCTATTGGCTCCCAGAACCCAACGCCGGAACCGCCCATTGGGTCCACGCCCACCTTTATTCGGGCATCCGCAATGGCCTTCATGTCAACGACGCTGCCTAAGTCCGAAACGTAAGGCGCGACATAGTCCATGAGCTTCGTCGTGGGCGCGTCTATCGCCTTCGCAAGAGAAATACGCTTCACGTCCCTGTTGCCGCCCGCTATCAACTCGTTCGCGCGGGTTTCTATCTGTTTGGTTATCTCCGGCGAGGCCGGGCCGCCCGACGGAGGGTTGTACTTTATGCCGCCGTCCTCGGGAGGGTTGTGTGACGGCGTGATTACTATGCCGTCGGCTTTTGTTTCGTTGGATCTGTTCCATCCCAATATCGCGTGTGAGATAACGGGAGTCGGAGTGAAACCGAAATCCTTCTGCGCCCGAACCTCGACCCCGTTCGCCGCCAGCACTTCCAATGCGGTTCTGAGCGCCGGTTCCGACAGCGCGTGAGTATCCATGCCGATAAAAAGAGGCCCTGAAATTTTGTTTTTCGCGCGCACTTCGGCGACGGCCTGGCATATCGCCAGTATGTGCGCCTCGTTGAACGACCTCTTGAACGACGATCCCCTGTGTCCCGACGTGCCGAACGCGACCATTGTGCCCGGCTCGTCCGGGGAAGGATGATCGGTATAATATGCGGACACGAGTTTTGGTACCGACACCAGCATTTCGCGAGGCGCCTGTTTTCCGGCTGTAACGGCCGCTTCCATCTCGCGCACCCCCTTTGGTAAGATTAGTTTCGTTAATGAGCTTACAAATTTGATGTTATCATAGACTGGCATAAATTTCCATTTTACGGATGATTCCATTCAAGCCGTTCGGAGGCGGCCCCTTAATGAAAAAAAATTTCAGCTTTAACACTTTCGTTATCATCTGCTCCATTCTCGGCATCATAGGAGTATTTCTCATAAGGAGATTTGACCCGGTTCACATCGCAACGCGCGACGGCGTGGCAATGGACACTGTGATACGGTTAACGGCCGCCGCGCCCAAGCCGAGGGCCGCAATTGAAAAAATTTTGGACGGCGCGTTCGACCTTATAACCGACGCCGATAAAAAATTTTCGATGTATGATCCCGGCTCTGAAATCTCGGCGATAAGCGAAGCGTCGGGGACAAAATCGGTGAAGGTATCAGCGGAAACTTTCGCCGTACTCGCTTCCGCCCTGCACACGGCCGAAATCACGGACGGAGCTTTTGATCCGACGATAGGCTATGTCACGTCCGCCTGGCGTAAAGCGCTCGATGAAGGGCGGCTGCCCACAGACGAGGAAATAGCGTTCGCCCTGCTGACGACAAGCTACGACAGGCTGAGGCTCAGCGCGCCCGACACCGTCTTTCTCAACCTCGAAGGACAGATCGACCTGGGAGGCATAGCGAAAGGCCACGTATCCGCCATGGTGCGCGACTATTTAAGGAATGAGGGCGTCACATCAGCTCTTATCGACCTCGGCGGCAATGTAGTCGTGATAGGCGGCCGCGCCGAACGGGGAGAACGCGCGCGCGCGCCGTGGAACATCGGCGTTCAGTACCCGTCGAAACCGCGAGGCACTCCGATATGCGCGCTTAAAATACACGAGGGCTCAGTAATCACGGCGGGAGTGTATGAACGACTCTGGGAGGTGGACGGCAACCGTTACACTCACATATTCGACCCCGCAAACGGACGTCCAATAGAGGGAGCGCTAAAATCAGTGACGATAGTCTCGAACGACCCAGCGCAGGGCGACGCGCTCTCGACGGCCTTCATGGTGATGGGAGAATCCCGCTCGCTTGAACTCCTGCAAATAATCCCCGGATGCGACGCCATATTCATTTCCGAGGATGAGGATGGGGAATATCGTATTCTCGCGACGGGCGGGCTGCGCGATTCACTCACCCCAATGCCGGGCGTCGGCCCGATCGAGTTTCGGGACATTCTATAAGGAACTCCGCTAAGTGAAAAAAAAATATGATCCAGCGCTCTATCTAGTACTTGCCGTACTCTTTGCCGCGTCGGTATTAGCCACCGCATATCCCGGACGCGGAGGAGAAGAACTCGCGGTCGAGGCAGTTCGCGGCGGAGAAGTCGTTCCCTTGGGAAATCTCGGCGAAATGGGCGGCTCCGCGATGATGTTCGGCGAACCCGGAAACTTGAACGAAATAGTCATTGGCGATGGGATACGGATGGTTTCCGCGGACTGCCCCGGCGGCGACTGCCTCCGGGCGGGAGAGATCAAAAAAAACGGCGAGATGATAGTATGCGTCCCTAACAGGCTTGTAATAAGGCTCGTCTCTACACAAAGGCCCGAGGTGGACGCGGTGTCGCGCTGATTATGAACGCCACAAAACGCCTTATCATAATATCACTGCTGACGGCGGCGGCGCTGATCGCCGGAACGATAGAATCCCGCTTCCCGCTCCCCTTCCCAGGGATGAGGCTCGGCATAGCAAACATTTTCATCCTCACCGCGCTCAAAATATCCGGCCCCGCGGATGCGGCGGCTGTCACACTTATGAAACTCGCTCTGTCGTTCCTGTTCTCAGGGAACACGGCGGCGGTGCTGTGCAGCGCGGGCGGGCACGCATGCTCACTGCCGGTAATAGTCGCACTGTATAAATTTTTCCCCGACGACCTCAGCATACCGGCTATAAGCACGGCAGGCGCGTTCGCATTCAATTTCGGCCAAATAGCGGCAATAGCGGCGGCGCTGCGCGTCCCCGGAATATTCGCTTACCTCCCGCCTCTGCTTATCGCGGCGGCTGTTACAGGTTTTTCGATTGGGTACGCGGCGGAGATTATTACAGGAAGATTGAAAAATATCGCATATGGCCGTTGGATATAAAATCAGGTAAAATATCGAATATCTGAACAAATATACGAGGAGAGTAATAAATGAAAACACAATATGTTGGAAAAACCAAGGATGTACTTGTAGACGAAGATACCGGCGAGGTCTGCCTTTTATTTAAGGACGACGCCACCGGCGAAAACGGCGTATTTGACCCCGGCTCAAACACAGTCGGCGGAAGTGTCGCGGGCAAGGGAAAAACGGGGCTTAAAGTATCGCAGTACTTTTTTGAATTGATGGAACGGGCGGGTGTTCCCACCCACTACATCGGCGCGGATATTGACAAGGGCGTCATGCATGTGCGCAAGCTGACCATACCCGCGCTGGAATTTGTGCTGCGTTACCAAACCGCCGGCAGCATGTGCCGCAGGTTCACCATCGACGCGGGCATCCCATTTGATCCGCCATACACGGAGGTCACTCTCAAGGACGACGAGCAGGGCGACCCTCTCATCAGCGAGAGATTATGTATCATGAAGGGTCTGCTTTCAGAGGGACAGTACGATAACGCTTTGGACATCCTCATACAAGTGGGCGAGATTCTAAAAAAAGAACTGGCGCAAATGGAGCTTACCCTCATCGACTTTAAAATCGAGTTGGGTTATGACGCAACCGGTAAAGTATATGTCGTGGATGAAATCACTCCCGATATCTGGCGAGTGCGTGATAAAAACGGCAAAATCCCCAACCAGATCGACTGCGCCAGGATAATTCTGGAGCGGATAAACCAGAGAAATCAGTCTTAAAGTAATGGTTCCGAAGACAGAGACCATCCCGTATAAGAGATGGTCTCTGTTGGCTTGTCTATAAACCTATTGGTTCTCGTTTACCAGGATAAAAATTCCTCCGTTACTTCGCCGTCATCCCACGTAATAGACAAAAGGAGACGTCCCGCGTTGTTGGCAAGGGTTCCGTCGGTTTCCATCAGCAGTTCAAGCCTGTTGTCATTTCCGCTGACCGGAATCGAAACGCTGAAGTCCGATGGGTTGTTCACCTGCGCGTTATTCCTTCGAACTATCGTGAGCCATGAGGTGCTGCGAGGTATGGTATCCCATCTGCCATTTCCGAGCTCGTTTCTTACTGATATGGCCGTTATCGTCCCTTCACCGCGAACACTAATCCACAATGAGAAGTCATTCGTTCCGCTGGTCTTCTTTTCTCTATCCCGGCCGACTACGTCGAGTCTAATCTGCACCGGTTTTGCCACCATCGAAACCGAGCGTCGGCCGCCTCTCTGCGGACGCGATTCAGCGGCGGCTGGAGGAGCGGCGGCGGCCTGCTTGATATCGATCTCTTCCGTACGCGCGCCCGCGTAAAGAAGCGTGAGCCGGAAATCCTGGCGCGCCACGTCGTCATGACCGTCAAACCAGAAACTGAGGTCACGCAGATCCCTGATTGGTATCGAGATGGAACCGTCGGCGGAATTGAGCGGAGTACCCCTGCCTTGTTCGGTGACCGCTATAAGCGGGTTGCTGGTGGTAGGCACCGTGTCCCAGATTCTTTCGGCCGCGCCGCCGCCTGTTGAACGTATCCTAACCCCTGTGAGCGTATCCGAACCCGCAAGGCTGACGTCGATCCGGTAGTCAGGGTTAATATTGGAAGCCAGCCTCTTCGTTTCGTTGGTGAGGTCGAAATTGCCCTTTCCAAGGAACGAGGAGGTAATGACCCTTGCGTTGCCGGCTGCCGCAGCCGCTGGGGCCGCTGGAGTTTCCGCCGTACCCCCTCTTCTTTCTCCTCTCCTGGAACCGGAGGCTTCGTCGGGAGTTTCGGGAGGAGCAACAGCTTCTATGGTCGTACGGGCCGTCGCCGTCGAATTGTCCGCGAACCTGACGGTCAGTTCAAATTCGCCTCCAGCTGCCGTTATAGCTTCCCTGTCATTGGCATAAAGCCTGAAATCGCTCGACATCAAAAACGGAACCATAGGGAACGAGCTATTCACTGTCGCGCCAGAACCGTCGACTGCAACAAGAATGTTCTGTGCGCCAGAGGTCCCCCACTCCTGGCCACTCGTCAAATTTTTTAGGGAGAAACCCGCGATGGCTCCCATCCTGCCAGTGATCCTTACGGTAAACTCCGCGTCGGGTTTATTGTCCGCGCCTATCGTGTTTCCCTCGCCCGCCAGGTCCCTGTTACTGGTACCGGTAAAAGCAAAATTGCCTATCGCGCCCATAGCCGCCAAAGCAGGCAGCGCATACAGTATCGAAATGAGTAGTGCCAGCGAAACAATCAGAATACGGCTAAATTTCATTCTTATCAACCTCCGAATTTTTTTATGTGGTCAGTTATCTACAATTATAACAAAAACTCACAATAACAATACCACGCAAAATACGGAGATGAATTGATCAGTGGATGAGTGGACCGAGGGAATCGCTGAATTTAGAGATGTTATTTAACCGCCGAGATAAGCTTTTTTGACCTCGTCGTTGTTCAGGAGTTCGTTAGCGTTTGCCGACATTATCACCCTGCCGGTCTCCAGTACGTAACATCTGTGGGCTACAGTAAGAGCCATGTGCGCGTTCTGCTCAACGAGCAGGATGGTAGCGCCCGACTCGTTGAGTTCCTTTATTATGCCGAATATCTGCTGAACCAGAACGGGCGCGAGGCCCATTGAAGGCTCGTCCATCATGATGAGCTTTGGAACAGACATCAATGAACGGCCAAGTGACAGCATCTGCTGTTCACCGCCTGAGAGCGTGCCGGCAATTTGGCTTTTTCGTTCCTTTACACGAGGGAAGCGGTCGTAAACCTCGCCGCGCATGCGTCTGTTTTCTTCCTTGCTCTTTATATAGCCGCCCATGTCCAGATTTTCGCGCACAGTCAGATGCTGAAATATCTTTCGCCCCTCCGGTACGTGGGTGAGGCCCATCTTTGTGAGTTTGTACGCCTCGGTCGAACCTATGTCGACTCCCATAAAGTTGATACTGCCGGTCTTGGAGCGCAGAAGGCCTGATATGGTCTTGAGTATCGTACTCTTGCCGGCTCCGTTGGCCCCTATCAGCGTCACTATCTCGCCCTTCCTGACCTCGAAGGAAACGTCCTTGACGGCGTGTATCGAGCCGTAGTAAACGTTGATGTTCTCGACCTCGAGCATGGTTATTCCTCCCTCTGGGAGCCGAGGTACGCCTCAATTACGAGCGGATTGTTCCGTATCTCCTCGGGCGTCCCATGCGCTATGATGAGACCGTAGTTCAGGACCAGAATTCTCTCACAGATTCCCATTACGAGGCTCATGTCGTGTTCTATGAGTATAATCGCAACATCGAATCTGTCGCGCACATCGCGAATCGTCCGCATCAACTCGCTTGTCTCCGAGGGATTCATCCCAGCCGCCGGTTCGTCGAGCAGGAGTATCTGAGGGTCGGTCGCGAGAGCTCGCGCTATCTCAAGCCGCCGCTGCGCCCCATAGGGCAGACTACCGGCCGGAGACCCAGCAAGACCCTCCATCTCGAACACCGATAGCAGTTCCATCGCCGTTTCAGTCGCCTCAGCCTCCTGCTTCCAATACCACGGAAGTCGGATACAGGCCGAGAGCAGCGAGTATCTCATGCTGTTATGGAGGGCTATCTTTACATTGTCCAGCACTGAAAGCGACTTGAAGAGCCGGATATTTTGAAATGTTCGGGCGATGCCGTAGTGAGTAACCTTGTGCGTGGCCTTGCCCAGCGTGTCACGCCCTTTGAGGCGGACGCCGCCCCGCGATGGGTGATACACATTTGTAAGCAGGTTGAAAACAGTGGTCTTTCCCGCTCCGTTTGGGCCTATCAGCCCAACAATCTCGCGGTCGCCCACCTGGATATTGAAGTCGTCAAGGGCCTGTAAGCCGCCGAATTTTATCCCGAGGTTGGAAACGTCAAGAACCGGAGGCATCGGTATCTCCCTCCTTTATGTCCTTTTTCCTTCCGGTAATCGTTCGGCGGATCCTCGCGCACAAACCGTCGATCGAGTCACCGAGCGAAAATTCATACCGCCCGCATAATCCTGACGGCTTGAATATCATCACGATGATGAGCAGCAGGGAGTATACCAACATCCTGTGCTGGTCGAAACCGCGAAGCCATTCCGGCAGTACCGTGAGTACCGTCGCCGAGACGGCTGAGCCGAAGTTGGAGCCGAGACCTCCCAACACCACAACCACCAATATTTCGGCTGACCTCATGAAGCCGAATTTCGGCGGGTCGAGTATCCTCAGATAGTGCGCGAAAAGCCCTCCAGCCAAACCCGCGAAACCCGCTGATATGGCGAAAGCCAGAACTTTATAGTAAGTGGTCGGTATACCCGACGCCTCCGCCGCGATCTCGTCCTCCCTTATGGATATGATCGCCCTGCCGTGACGCGACCTGATGAGGGTATGCAACATGAACAACGTGATCAGCACACAGATATAGACCGACGTGAAGGTCGTATACCTGGGTATGCCCCTCAGTCCGAACGCGCCGCCCGTGAAATCAAGGTTGATGATCACCACCCGTATTATCTCGCCGAAACCGAGAGTGACTATCGTGAGGTAGTCGCCTCTCAGCCGGAGCGCCGGAAGGCCGATAACT
>Ga0099364_10012786_pt1 | contig 11300 bp, 8 predicted proteins | sample TergutTh196P3_FD_73070 | JGI IMG/M metagenome (GOLD analysis project Ga0099364, IMG submission 73070) | Microcerotermes parvus P3 segment gut microbial communities from Pointe-Noire, Republic of the Congo - Th196 P3 | ecosystem: Host-associated > Arthropoda: Insects > Digestive system > Gut ...
AGAGTAATAACCTAGCCATCGCTGGACTAATGCGCGCGGCTCGAGCCGCCGACTCCTCCAAAAACCATCTCCTTCTCTCCAGCATCGAGCATGATAGCGCCTTGCAGGTCGGCCACCACCTCCAAAATGAGGGTTTTCAAGTTACTTTCCTCGCTCCCAATCATCTCGGCCAAATCGAACCAGAAAATCTGCGCTCTGCCATCACCCCCCATACTGTCCTCGTCAGTATCCTCCATGGTCATTACCAGTTTGGCACTCTCCAAAACCTACGCCGCTTAGGCGAAGTTTGTCATCAAGCTCACGTTTTTTTTCATACCGACGCCTCCCAGAGCTTCGGTCATCAAGATATTAATGTTGTTCGCGATCATGTTGATCTTTTAACTGCCACTGCCGCCAAGATCTATGGCCCCAAAGGAGCTGCCCTGCTTTATCTCTCCCGCGCCGTCGAGCCTCTCCCTCAGCCCCTAGTCTTTGGTGGGGGACAGGAAATGGGCCTGCGCTCTGCCACTCTCGACACCCCGCTCATTGTCGGCTTCGCCCGCGCCGCCGCGCTTTCTCGTGCCGAGGCTAAGGAGGAAAATGCTCGACTCATTGTCCTTCGCGACCATCTTATCAATCGCGTCCTCGCCGAAATCCCCAATAGCTCCCTCAACGGCCACCCTGTTCTGCGTCTCCCCAATAATGCCCATTTTTCTCTCTCTGGCGCCGAAGGGGAGAGTATTCTCCTCGCTCTCGATACGCGCGGTATCGCCGCCTCGACAGGCTCGGCTTGCTCATCGCGCTCTCTCGAGCCTGATCATTCCCTCCTCGCCCTTGGTCTCACCCCCGCCGCCGCCCATGGCTCCCTGCGCCTCACTCTCGGAAAATCCACCACCCTCGAAGATATTGATCATACCGTGGACGTCCTCAAAGAGGTGGTAGCTGAGTTGAGAAAACTTTCTCCGCTATAAAAATGCTATAATATACTCTCATATGTCTAATTTAAGCTACGACTTCTACACCCCCGAAGTTCTCACCCACTTCAACTCCCCCCATAACGCCGGCATCCTCCCCGATGCCGATGTCTCCGGCGAAGTTGGCAATGTTGTCTGCGGCGACATGATGAAAATCTATCTTAAAATTGAAGAAAAAAACTCCGATTATTATATCGCTAAAATCTCCTTCGAGACCTACGGCTGCGCCGCCGCCATCGCCACCAGCAGCATGACCACCGACCTCGCCCTTCACAAATCCCTCTCTGATGCTCTCGCCCTCACCAAAGCCGATGTCATCAAGGGCCTCACCGACCTCCCCCCCCAGAAAGTCCATTGCTCCGTCCTCGCCATCGACGCTTTGGGCGAAGCCATCTATAATTTTTATCTGGGCAAAAGTCTCCCCATCCCTCCCGATCTACAAAAACGCCATCGCCGCATCCAAAAAGCTCAGGAAGTTCTACGTCAGAGATATGAGGAGTGGACGAAGAAAAAATAATTTTATTCCTCCGGCCATATCTTTTCATCTCTGGCCAAACATTTTTCTCTGATTACCTCTCGCTGACATTGATGATAGCTCGGCTCATAGCATAAAAGCGTCACGTCCCTCCCTTCTCGCTCCAATTCTTGCGCCAATTTTACTAAAGCCTCAATTTGTGCCATCTTTGGCTCCAACTCTCGCTCATAGGCCGCCCTAAAGTCCTCCCAAGCAATTGTTTTGTTGACTGCATACGCCTCCATCAGTTCTCTCTGTGGTGCTAAATCCTTCCACCAAATATCAAAGTCAAACTCATCGTGGATTCTGGTGGTCACACAAATCCGCAAGCCATCGCTCTCCTCTTTCTCCGAAATAATTGCTTTGCTTTTAATCATTTTTCCCTCCCCTCTCTGATGTTGGCAACCACATCTCTGAGCCATTGCCAGTTATCAATAATAAACTCATATGCCCCAGGCATAATCTGATCTAAGACTCGCGGCGAATATCCCACCGCCACTCCAAAAATCAATTGTTTGAGTAACTTATCCGAGATTTCGCTAGGTGTAAACTCTCGCCCTCCATCCAAACTCAGCGTTTCCACCGCCCCGTCCTTAAAAAACACGGGCAGAGAAAATCCGCCCGACAAGTCAGTAACTTCCACTGCTCGAGTAAGATTATTTCCTCGATATACGTCCGACGAATAAAACTCCTCAAAAACCTGCAGATACCGCCTCATCCCTTCATCACGAGTTAACTTCATCAGCATATCTGGTTTTAACCGTACTGTAATTACTTGCCCGTCTCTCGTCTCCACCGGATATGGCTTACCTCGGTGATAGTCAGCCAAATGCGAACCAGAAAATACTCGATAAACCGCCTGCTTGGTTTTTAGCATTCTATCCACCATTTTCTGCACCTCCTCCGCGCTCTCAGGTTTACCGTGATCAAAAAATCTCTGTTTGCCGTCCCTACTCATTTCATAAGTGTACGTTTTGGTGTCTGCAGAAATTACTTTGAACTCCTCGCCATATTTTTCAATCGCCATAATCAAACTAATCAGGGCTGGAGTCAAAGTTTCCATTAACCCCGTCTCACTCGACCTCTCTATCGACTCATCTATTACCCCTTTTAGATAATCACTTTTATTCTTTGCCACTAGCGCCACATTAGGTGAGTCCAGCTCACTCGCCGGCCCAGGATGGCTATGTGTTTCCACTCCCTTCTCCTCCAACTGCTTCAATGCCTCATCACGCCTCTCTGAAGTCGTGGCGCTAATGACTAATTGTTCTTTATGAGCACTAGGTATAGACGTTTCTGACATATTTTTTAGCTGGAGAAACTCTCCTCACTCTATTATATCATCAAGGTACATTCTCCCCAAATCCAAACACCCTATCTCTCCCCCAACCACTCTCTCAGCCTCCGCCTCCGATAATACCTACTCCCCCCAATTCCCGCCAACATCACTCCCGAAAAGATCGGCGCTCCCACCCTAATCCATCCTTGTTTTTCCAGTACTTCCTCGTCCTGAGTCATCCTCGCATTCCCCAGTTGGCGCGCTTGTATTTGGGACAAATTAACTGACGAAGCCAAGTTTTCCAAAATCATCATCCCCAGCACCAAATTATTATTAGCCACTTCTCCGCCGCCCTGCAGCAGCTCATCTTTAATAAACATCGTATTAGCTATCGCCACTAGCCGCCCTCCCGCCTCATTAGTTTTCTCCGCCGCCAAAGTATAAACTTGCGGTGTTCCGCCTATCTCTCGCTCTGGATCCCAGTCTGGCATCACGCTCGTCATCATTGCCCCCGAGGTGGCAATGCTCACCCTACTGCTTTGATAAAGTGCCTGCCAATCTTCTCCCGTCAACTCCAAGCTCGACGGCCAAAACAATGTCACTTCCTCTGGCAATCCTGCCAGCCAACCTTCCTCGCTCACCTTCTGCGCTCGAACCCAATATTCATAAGGAATCATCGTATAGCTATTCCCGCCGCTCACCAGTGAATAGTTCTGATAATCCGCCACCAAATCATTATTCCATCTCACTCCCAGATCCGCCAACAAGTCCAGCGCATCTTCCCGATACTCGCTATCCCTCGCATCAGCCGGATTTTGCGCTTCTCTCATTCTTTCTTCTTTATCAGTTCTCACCAACATCATCTGCAAATCAATATCATGACCATTCGCCATCATCAAAATATTCCCTCCAGCCTCATAATAATCCTTGATTGCCTCCTTCGCTTCAATAGTATAGTTAAAAAACGGCTGGTCAATAATCAGCGCCCTATACTCGCTCAAATCCACCATCTCTCGATCCTCGCTCTTAATCATCCTATCTCCCTCTAGATCGCTCGGGTCTGGTTCTTCTCCCATCCCCACCGCCGGCAGCCTCACCTCCTCAAACATCATCTCTATCCCCAGATATTGCGCCAGCGTTGGCTGCGCCTCAATCCAGTCAATTTCCCCCGCCCCCGTCAAATAGCCCACCGTCACCTTTTCTCGATCCTTAATCCCCATAATAGTTTTGGTCAGCTCATAATCTAAGTTTCCTCCCATCCCCAAAAAGTTTACCACTTGGCTTTTATCTGGATCTTCCTGATTGCTAATAATTGCCGCCACAAAACCGTTTTGTTGTTGGAAACTATCATTAGAGACAATACTAAATGGAGTCGGAAATAGCCCCAGATCGCGCAATTCCTCCTCCTTTCCTGTCGGATCAATGAAGTTTACCGCCAGCATACTTCTTCCCGCCGCCTTCTCATAATCTGATAATAATCTTCTCAGCTCAGTCACCATACCTTGAAATTGAGCTGGCAAATTAGCGGTCAAATACACTTCAACTTTAATCGGATCTCCCTCGCGCAGTACGTCTTTAGTCACTTGTGAGAGCGTATACCGCCCCGTAGCCGTCAAATCCGCCCGCAACTGCAACCAACTATGTTCAAAAAATGCCAACCATGCCAATATCAACACTCCGCTCACCAGTCCCAAAATCTGCGCCGTCGGTAATTTTATTTTATTCACCCGCCACAGCGTAATACTAATATACCCCACCGCCACTCCCACCCCCGAGAGCAATACAAAATAAGCCACGTCTGCCAGATCCAATACTCCGCGCAACAAATTAAAATAATGATCCATCAGTCCCAACTTACTCAAAAACGCCGCCAAGCCCATCGGCAGATTCACCGCAAACCAGCTCGTCGAAATTACGTTTAATAACAACAACACCGCTGCCGTAACCACAAAAGCAATAAACGGTTTTTTGCAGCTCGCCGAAATCGCCACTCCAATACATACCAATGAGAAAGTCATCAGCGCCGCCCCAATATAACTAGCCACCACCACTCCCCAGTCCAAACTTCCCAAAGTTGACACCAATAGCGGAATGGGCAGAGTCAGTAGCAGAGGAATTAACACATACATAAAGTTCCCCCAGATCTTTCCCCAGAGCAATTGCGCACTCGTCAAGGGTTTAGTCAGCAAGCACTCAATCGTCATCTTATCTCGCTCGCTCGCCAAACTCCCCATCACCACCGCCGCCACCAACACACACAATAGCCAGCTCAAATCAGCAAATAACGGCTCCACCGTGATTTCCCCACTCAGGAAAAAAGTCTTAAAGAAAAAATAATAAGCCACCAATTCAAACAATCCTATTAAAACATACCCGCCCACATTATCCAGATGTGAAGTCAGTTCTTTTTTAGCTAAAGTCCAGATTTTTTGCATATTATTTTAAGTCACTAAACACTTGATCTAATTCATCTGCCATGCTCATACTCCAGATTTGCCATTTATTTCCCGCCGCCAATTTATTTAGTGCTGGCCGAATATCCTTTTCGGCGGTGATTTGTAATTTTTTTACTTTTGCTTTTTTATCCACCCAAGTAATTTTATCTCCCTTCTTTAATAAAGTTTTTATTTTTGTCTCCACTCCCGCTCCCTCAATTTCTAGCTCAAACAAATATTTTCCGGTCAATTTTGTCGGGTCTCCTTCCACCACCACCTTCCCTTCATTAATCACAATCGCCCGATTACATAAAGCCTTCACTTCCTGCAATACATGAGTAGAGATCAAAATCATTCGCTCCTTAGAGAGTTTTTTAATCAAAGTTCTAATTTCTTGTCTCTCATTGGGATCTAATCCTTCCGTCGGTTCGTCCAAAATTAGCAGTTTTGGCTGCGCCAATAGCGCCGCCGCCAGCCCCACTCTCTGCCGATACCCCTTCGACAAAGACCCGATAGCCAACCCCAGTTTTTTCTCCAGATTTACCGCCCTAGCCTGCTCATAAATATATAACCATCGCTCAGTTTTATCTAAACTTGCCAGCTCCTCGGGCGTATTGAGTTCCAACATCATCAATAAATAATCCATCACTAGCATCTCTGTATATAAAGGATTATTTTCTGGCAAATACCCAATTTTCCCTTGAGTATTAAGCGTACTTTCTGTGGTGGTCTCTCCGTCAATGTTAATCTCTCCGCTGTCCGGAAAAAAATATGAAGCAACCAGTCTCATGGTAGTTGTTTTTCCTGCCCCATTCGGCCCCAAAAGCCCCACAATTTGCCCCGGCTTCACCTTAAACGACAGCTCACCCACCGCTCTCACTGCTCCAAAACTTTTCTCTACATTCTTCACTTCCAACATATTGCGCTTTTATAATACAAAAGTTTTCCTTTGTCAACGCTTGACAATTCCCGCAAATACCTTATGATGAAATTATGATATAGCTTTGTTGCTTACTAAGATTTGTTTTGATATTTTATCTCGAAACTTGGACACTGCCTAAAGGATAATTTAGTGTTTTATCCGCTGCGAGCGAAGTAAGCAACGGATTAAAATATTAAATTATTCCTGAAAAGTGGACACTTGAGAGAGAAAATATTGAAACAAATTATTAAAACTCCCGCGACCAATAAACATATACAGAAAGAAAAAAACATCATGAATAATACCTTCCCAGACCAAGCTATCTCCGACTTAATTAAAGCGGAAGCCCTCCGCCAACGCGAAGGCCTAGAACTCATCCCTAGCGAAAACTATGTCTCTAGTGCCGTCATGGCCGCTCAGGGCTCAGTTTTCACCAACAAATACTCTGAGGGTTATCCGTCATTTACCGGCTTAACTACTTATGACGACTCTCGCCTCGCCGAAGAAATCCTGCCCGACAAACGCTACTACGGCGGCCAATTCAATACCGACCGCATCGAGCGCCTCGCCATCGCCAGAGCCTGCCGGCTTTTCGGCGCTGACCACGCCAATGTCCAGCCCCATTCCGGAGCTCAGGCCAATATGGCGGTTTATCATGCTTGGTGCGAGCCAGGGGACACCATCTTAGGTATGGATTTAGGGCATGGCGGACATTTAACTCATGGCTCACCAGTCACTCAAGCCGCTCGAATATACAATTTTGTTCGCTATGGCCAAAAAGATATTACCACTGGTGAGATTGATTATGATGAATTGGAAAAAATAGCCTTGGAGAAAAAGCCCAAAATTGTTTTAGTGGGCTATTCGGCCTATTCGCGCATCCCCGATTTTGCTCGTATGGCGGCTATTGGTAAAAAAGTAGGCGCATTGCTTATGGCCGATATGGCCCATGTCGCTGGTCTCATCGTCGGCGGCGTCCATCCCAACCCCTTCGATTTTGGCTTCCATGTTATCACCACCACCACCCATAAAACTCTCCGTGGTCCTCGAGGCGGCTTGATTTTAAGTCGGGGTGTGGTCAGCAATCCGCTTAAAAAAACCGCTAAAACTTTAGCTAATATCCCCACTTTAATTGACCGCTCAGTCTTCCCCGGAACCCAAGGCGGCCCCCTCATGCATGTCATCGCCGCCAAGGCCGTGGCTTTCTCTGAGGCGCTGCGCCCCGAGTTCAAAACTTATGCTAAACAAGTAGTGGCTAATACCCAGCAACTAGCTCAGGAAATGCAGAAGTTGGGATTTGTTTTAATTGCTGGAGGAACTGATAACCACCTCATTTTAGTGGATGTGATGAGTAGTTTTGGCGTTGATGGCGCTCTGGCTGAGGAGGCGATCGACGCTATCGGCCTGACTTTGAATAAAAATGCCATCCCCAATGATCCTCTGCCACCCTTTAAGCCCAGCGGCATTCGCCTCGGTACTCCCGCTGCTACTACCCGTGGCCTCAAAGAAAAGGACATGAAGCCTATCGCTCTCTGGCTCAAAGCTGCCATTGAGGCGCGTGATAATCAAAAAGAACTTCGCCGACTCCAAAAACAAGTAAAAGAGTTTTGTCATCAACTCCCCCTGTTTAGTTGGGACTAATAATTTGGCGGAGCACGCTATGCGTGCTCCGCCCAAACTTCGTGCGATTTTTTTTAATAAGGACTTCTTTCGTTGCAGGGGAAAAGCGGCCATTTTCGATACATCAAAAACTCCTTGTTTCCTTCCTCATCAAAAGCCTTTGCTAGGATTTGTTTACCCCAGCAATAATAAAAGGATTCTGCCGCATCTAATGCCACCCGCTCCTCGCCCTCCTCCATCTTGCTATAATGATGGGTGAGGAAGGCCAGTATTAAGCGAAAACTTTTCACGACCTCGGCGGAGTGTTGTTTCCCCTCGCTGCCCGAACAGAGGTCCACTTGACTTTTTATAATCAAATCTTTCACCGTTTCTCCGTATATCCAGCTCGGTCTCCAAGAAACCTTTACTTCGGGACAAATCTGGTCCACCTTGTTTTTTACTTCTCCCTCATACCTCGCTGACCATGGCAGACCTACGATAATTCCTTGTAGAATTAACATTTTCCCATTCTCCTTTTTCTTTTTATTTTTGAAATAGCGCGAAGCAGAGCTTATTATATCATTTCTCATACAGTATAATATAACCATGACCACTATTTTCGACGGAGAAAAATTAGCTGCCACCAAACTCCAAGCCCTCAAAAAGCAAACTTTCCCTCCTCTCACCATTGCTGCTCTCGTTTTTTCCGAGGATGACGGCGGACAACTCTACACCCGTAAAAAAAGCGAGCTTGCCGCGCAGCTCAACATCACCTACCTCCCCACCCAAATGTCTATCAATACCGATTTACCAATTATTCAATCTTGGATTGAAAAACAAAACGCCAGCCCCAAAATCACCGGCCTTATCGTCCAAAAACCCATGCGTCGAGTTTATGAGAGCACCACCAAACGTCAAGACTTTGCCGGTTGGTGGGCCAACATTACCTCTCATATCTCCCCCGCCAAAGATATTGATGGCTTAAATCCCGCCACCACTGCCGTCATCTCCGCCACCGCCTCCGCTGTCCTCTCCGTCCTCACCGCTATTGGCCGGCTCAAAAACCGCCGCTGGCAAACTTCCGAGCGGGTGGTGATCATCGGCAAGTCCGATCTTCTGGGTTTTCCCCTCCACCAAGCTTTGACCAAGATGGGCGCTGACGTCTCCCTTTGGGGCAAAAAAGAACTCGCCAGCCAAACCTCCTCTAGCAAAGCCATCGACCAAGAAATCATCATCTCCGCCACCGGCATCCCCAACTTAATTAAGGGGTCCATGATTTCTGAGGGCGCCATCCTCATTGACGTTGGCGAACCTCAGGGTGATGTCGATGTCCCCAGTGTTCTCAATAAAGCCAGCTTCCTCACCCCCGTCCCTCATGGCATCGGCCCCTTGACCGTCGTCTCCCTGATGGAAAACGCAGTTAGGTTAGCAAATATATAAAATTGTTTTGATATTTTATCTCGAAACATGGACACTGCTTAAAGGATAATTTAGTGTTTTATCCGCGCTGACGCGAAGTAAGCAACGGACTAAAATATTAAATTATTCTTGAAAAGTGGACACTTGAGAGAGAAAAAATTAAAATAATTTTATTATGTTATACTACCCCTATGCCCTCCGACTTCGTCCACCTCCATGTCCACACCGAGTTCTCCCTTCTCGACGGCCTCTGCCGCATCCCCAAGCTTATCGCTCGCACTCAGGAGCTCGGTCAGCGCGCCATTGCCATCACCGACCATGGCAATATGTATGGCAACCTCCATTTTTATAACCACGCCCTCAAAACCGATGGGGCCGTCAAGCCCATTATCGGCTGCGAGTTTTATCTGGCCCGCACCTCCCTCCTTGAGAAACAATTTCGCCCCGGTGCCGATCAGTATCATCTCACCGTTCTCGCCAAAAACCATCGTGGCTACCAAAAACTGCTTAAATTGACCAGCATTGCCAATCTCGAAGGTTTTTCCTATAAACCTCGCATCGACCAAAAAACTCTCTTTGAGCATGGCGACGACCTCATCGTTCTTTCTGGCTGTATGAGCTCGCTCACCAACAAACTCATCGTCGAAGAAAAGCCCGACGCCGCTCTCGAAGTAATTAAACAATATAAAGAACGCTTTGGCTCCGACTACTATCTTGAGCTTCAAGCTCATCCCAATATCCCCCTGCAAGACACTATCAATGCCCAACTTATTTCTTGGAGTAGAGAGCTGGACATTCCTTTGGTAGCCACCAATGATGTCCACTACCTCACCCCTGCCGATGCCGTGGCCCAAGATGCTATTATTGCCGTAGGAACCCGCAAACTCGTCTCCGATACCAACCGTCTCAGCATGCTCGACAGCCCCGATTTTTATCTGCGCTCTAGCGAGGAAATGGCCGAGCTTTTTTCCTCTGTTCCTGAGGCTTTAACTAACACTCTCGCTGTTGCCGAAAAGTGTAATGTGGAAATAGAGCGCGGCCATCTGCGTTTTCCCAGCTTTGTTACCCCCAAAGGCGAGAGCGAACAATCCTATTTTAATAAACTCATTGATATTGGCTTCAAGAAAAAAGTTCCCTCTCCTTCTCCCGAAGTTCTCGAGCGTCTCTCTTATGAAAAGGATGTCATTATCCAAAAAGGTTATGTCAATTATTTCCTTATCACTCAAGACTTTGTCAACTGGGCCAAGGATCAGGGTATTCGCGTCGGCCCTGGGCGCGGCTCTGCGGCTGGTTCGCTCATCGCCTATTGCCTTAATATCACCGAAATCGACCCCATCGAGCAGGAGCTCCCTTTCGAGCGCTTTCTCAATCCCCAGCGTCCCACCCCTCCCGATATTGATATGGATTTTGCCGACGTTGATCGCGACAAAGTTATTGGTTATATCACCCAAAAATACGGCGCCGACCGCGTCGCCCAAATGATTACTTTTGGAAAAATGGAGCCGCGCGTCGCTGTACGCGACATTGGTCGAGTACTCGGCTTCCCTTATGAAGTGCCCGACAAAATCGCCAAACTCATTCCCAATGAGCCAGGCCGCCATATCACTCTCGACAAAGCCATCTCCCAAGTTTCCGAGCTCAGAGTCTATTCCGAACAGCCTAAATACCAGCAACTTTTTGATCTCGTTCGTCGAGTGGAGGGTATAGTGCGCCATTCCAGCGTCCATGCTTCCGCCGTCATTGTTGCCGATGCCTCGCTCGACAATTACACTGCCGTCCAAAAAGACTCCAAGTCTGGAAAACTCATCACTCAGTCCGACATGTATGTTCTCGACTGCAACGTCTCCGACGACGCCATTGGCCTCTTAAAGTTCGACTTTTTAGGCTTGCGTAATTTAACCACCATTCAACTCGCCCTGCGCAATATCAAAGAACAAAAGGGTATTGATCTCGACTTAAACGCCATCTCCATCACCGACTCCAAGACCTTCAAGCTTTTTCAATCTGGCGAAACCATGGGTGTTTTCCAAATGGAGTCGGCCGGCATGCGCCGCTCCGCCCGCAATCTCAAACCCACCGCTTTTTCCGACATCACCGCTCTTTTAGCTCTCTATCGCCCCGGACCCATGAACCTTATCCCCACTTTCATCGAGGGCAAACACCATCCCGATAAGGTCGA
>Ga0099364_10012787_pt1 | contig 11300 bp, 7 predicted proteins | sample TergutTh196P3_FD_73070 | JGI IMG/M metagenome (GOLD analysis project Ga0099364, IMG submission 73070) | Microcerotermes parvus P3 segment gut microbial communities from Pointe-Noire, Republic of the Congo - Th196 P3 | ecosystem: Host-associated > Arthropoda: Insects > Digestive system > Gut ...
AGGACACGAAGTGCCTTTATCCTTGTGTTACGTGAACTCAGTATTTTTTTTAAAGGTGCGGCTTTGAATATTTTTTCGCCTGAGTTTCTTGCGGTATTTATCCCGCTGCTTGCGTTATGGGAACTTCTGCCGCGCCTTGGCATCGTGCCGCGTACACTAGTACCACCTCTCAGCTCTGTAGCGGTGGAATTTTGGATAATGTTTACCAAACTGAATTTCCTTAAAGATATAGGAAACAGCATGGTTAAATTTTTACTTGGGCTTGGAATCGCAATTATTACGGCAGTTCCTATCGGGATACTTATGGGCTGGAATATTGCCGTAAGAAAACGTACTTTGCCTTTGTTTCAATTGTTATCCCCGATACCGCCCCCTGCATGGGTCCCCATTACAATCATTCTTTTTGGCATAGGGCTTCCCATGCAGACATTTTTGATCTTTTTGGGCGCATTCTACCCGATTTTGTTTAACACATACCAGGCAGTTAAAGATACAGAGCCGCGCTACCTTGCAAGCGCGCGGGTATTCGGAGCAAGCGAACTTACGCTGATCCTTCGCGTATATTTTTGGCACGCGCTTGGAGCAATCATCATGAGCATAAAAACCGGCGTAGCTATGGGGCTTGTAATGCTTGTCATTGCCGAAATGTACGGAGGGCGGACGGGAATTGGTTATGTATTAAATGAAGCGAAGGATTATTTTCAAATTTCCAAAATGGTCGTGTGTATGGCGACTTTGGGAATCATCGGCTGGTTTTTAATCGAGGTGCTGAAGTATATCGAACTAAAACTTGCTGTTTGGAAAGTCGGGCGGTAGTTAAATGATAGAAGCGCATAACATAACAAAATTTTTCTCTATTATTAATGATGATAGAACTGCCGACGGGCTTACCGCGGTGCTTTCTGTTTCGTTGACTATTGAGGACGGCAAAATTGTAAGTTTGCTTGGACCTTCGGGCTGCGGAAAATCTACTTTTTTGGAAATTCTGGGCGGTTTACAAGCTCCCACCGAAGGCAGTATTTATATTGACGGCGTACAGGTATTAGAACCCCTGCCCTCTACGCGCAAGGAAATGGAAGAGTACAAACGTAAATATAAGTTTTTGTCTCCCCTTGCAAACGGTATGTTCAAAAACCGCCCAAAGCACGATATTGCCATGATTTTTCAGGATTACGCCGTTTTCCCGTGGATGACTGTTCTGCAAAATGTCATGTTTACGCTCAAACTGCGCGGAATTGCGCGTAACGAACGCGAAGAGGCGGCTATGGTGTATCTTAAAAAAACAGGTCTTTCCGATTCCCTTCGCAAATATCCTTCGCAGTTATCGGGAGGAATGCGCCAAAGACTCGCGCTCGCACGCGCTCTCGCGGTACAGCCGCGCATTATTCTTATGGACGAACCTTTTGCGGCAGTGGACAGCCTGACACGGGAACGCCTGCAGGACGATTTATTGCACCTGTGGAGTGAAACAAACATTACCATAGTGCTTGTTACGCACGACACAGATGAAGCATTGTACCTGTCCGACGAAATCGTAGTGTTTTCACCTAACCCGGGAACAATCCGCAACCAGTTTACGGTTGATACACCGCGCCCGCGCCGCAGGAGCGACCCTGATTTACTGGAACTAAAACAGCGTATAACATCGCTTTTTAAGTATGACATTAACCAAGAAAGTGAGTATTCAATATGAACAATTCAAATGCTTTTCGTTCGGCAATATACGATAATATTACCGAAGCAATCGGAGCGACGCCGCTGGTGCGTCTGCCAAGAATCAGCGCAGGACTGCCGGGAATTCTTCTTGGCAAACTGGAAGCCTTTAATCCGGCTGGCAGCGTCAAGTGCCGCATAGGAGCAGCAATGCTTGAAGCGGCACGGAGTGAGGGCAAACTCAAAGAGGGCGGCGTGGTAATCGAACCCACCAGCGGCAATACGGGCATCGGCCTTGCTTATGCCTGCGCTGCTCAAGGTTACAAGCTGATACTTGTAATGCCGGAAACCATGTCCATAGAACGCCGCAAGCTGGTAAAGATGCTCGGAGCAGATTTGGTACTGACGCCAGGCAGCGAGGGCATGGCAGGCGCGGTAAAAAAAGCAAAGGAACTAACAGCGCAAATTGCCGGAAGTTTTATGCCCATGCAATTTGAGAACCCGGCAAATCCAGAGATTCACCGGAAAACCACGGCGGAAGAAATCTGGCGGGACACAAAGGGAGAGATCGGCATTTTTGTCGCCGGTGTTGGCACCGGCGGAACGATCACCGGTGTAGGTGAAGTATTGAAATCACGCAAGCCGTCCGTAAAAATAATAGCCGTTGAGCCTGATGCCTCACCGGTGCTTTCCGGCGGCAAGCCGGGCCCGCACCGCATACAGGGAATAGGCGCAGGGTTTATACCGAAAGTCCTTAACCGTACTATTATAGACGAAATAATTCGCGTAACAAACGAAGACGCTTTTGCAACCGCAAAAAAACTGGGGCGCGAAGAAGGCGTACTTGCCGGGATTTCTTCAGGGGCGGCAGTTTGGGCGGCGTTACAGCTTGCCGCCAAAACAGAAAACGAAGGAAAAACCATTGTAACAATACTTCCCGATTCAGGAGAACGGTATCTTTCTACGCAGTTGTCGGATACCGACATTGGCACACCGGCCGAAGGAAGATTATAACATAATAAAGTTTAAAGTTACATAAAAATATCGCTTACATCTGTTATGTTCTTGTGATATACTAAAAACTACTACACAGGAGAAAAATGAAACCCGGCGATCCGCTGTATATTAACTATCTTACAATCTTAAAGGAAGAGCTCCTTCCTGCTATGGGCTGTACCGAACCTGCGGCGCTTGCTTTTGCCGCGGCTAAGGCAAGAGAAGTTCTTGGCAAACCGCCCCAAAGAGTATTGCTGGAAATAAGCGGCAATATAGTTAAAAATGTAAAAAGCGTTGTTGTGCCAAACACCGGCGGACGCAAGGGGATCAAAGCCTCTGTTGCAGCAGGTATAATAACAGGTAACACAGAAAAAAAACTTGAAATTCTTGCCAATGTAACCGAAGACCAGCGGAATCAAATCCCTGATTTTTTGGATAAGATCCCAATCGATATAAAAATGGCAGATACAGGACGGGTTCTGGAAATAATTGTCAGCTTGTTTGCAGGTGATTCTTGGGCGCGTGTAAGAATAATTGATTCCCATACAAATATTGTTTCTGTGGAAAAAGACGGTAAATTTATTTTCAAAGAAGAAGAAAAACCAAAACAGATCGATGAGGACGGCAGAACCATGCTGAATGTAGAAAACATTATCGATTTTGCAGACAGTGTAGATATAGAAGATGTACGCGAATTATTTGAACGTCAGATAAAATTTAATTCCGCTATTTCAGCAGAAGGGTTAAAAAATGATTATGGCGCAAATATCGGAAAAGTGCTGCGTAAAAATTACGGCGACGATATCAAAGTCAGGGCAAAGGCTGCCGCTGCCGCAGGCTCAGACGCAAGAATGAGCGGCTGCGATTTGCCTGTGATCATTGTTTCAGGAAGCGGCAATCAGGGCATGACAGCTTCGCTTCCGGTTATTGAATATGCCGCACATCTTAACAAAAGCCGCGAAGAACTTATCCGCGCCCTTGTGCTTTCCTGCCTCATCACAATTCACATGAAGACCGGTATCGGGCGGCTTTCTGCCTATTGCGGAGTTGTAACCGCAGGCGCTGCGGCAGGCTCGGGCATTGCGTATTTACAGGGCGGCAGGCTTGATGAAGTAGCGCATACGCTTGTAAATGCCCTGGCTATAACTTCCGGTATTGTATGCGACGGAGCAAAACCGTCCTGCGCGGCGAAAATTGCCGCTTCTGTAGATGCCGGAATTTTTGGTTATGAAATGCATAAAAACGGCCGGCAATTTTACGGCGGCGACGGCATAGTATCTAAAGGAGTGGAAAATACAATTAAAAATATCAGCCGGCTTGGCATGGAAGGAATGCGCGAAACCGATAAAGAGATCATTCAAATCATGTTAAATGAAGAATAAAATTATATGGCGTTTGCCATTAAATAAATTAAAGGAGAGTTATATGAAGATTTTTTCGTCCTTGCTTTTTCGCCTGTTTGTTGCGCTTGCTATTGGTATTGTCATTGGTCTTTTAGCCAATGCCGGTGTGATTCAAATCGTTGCTACGGTGCAGGCTCTTTTGAGCCAGCTTATCATGTTTTGTATTCCCCTTATCATTCTGGGGTTTATTGCGCCTGCAATTTCCAAAATGGGAGCGAACGCTTCCAAACTGCTTGGGGTTTCGCTGTGTATAGCATATCTTTCCAGTGTCGGCGCGGCGTTGTTATCCACAGCGGCCGGGTATGGAATAGTTCCATTTATGAACATAGTCGATACCGGAGCAGATTCTAAAACAATACCTGCTATAATTTTTCAGCTTGCCATTCCCCAAATCATGCCTGTAATGAGCGCTTTAGTGCTTGCAATTTTAACAGGTCTTGCCGCAGCATGGAATAAAACTGTTACCTTTATAACTTTGCTGGATGAGTTTCAAAAGATAGTTATTTCCATTGTAAAAATGGTTGTAATTCCCATTCTGCCCTTCTTTATCGGCTGTACATTTGCATCGCTTGCTTACAGGGGCGCCATTGTAAACCTTCTTCCTGTATTCCTTATTGTTGTTATTGTAGTTATTGTCGGGCACTTTATTTGGATGACCTTACTCTACACCATTGCCGCAATTTACAGCAAGAAAAATCCCTTTGAAGTTATACGCCATTATGGGCCGGCATATCTTACCGCTATGGGAACAATGTCTTCTGCGGCAACTTTGTCGGTTGCACTACAATGCGCAAATAAATCCAAAGCTCTTCGCAAAGATATGGTATCTTTTGGGATACCTTTGTTTTCCAATATTCACCTGTGCGGTTCGGTGCTGACTTTAACTTTCTTTGTTATGGTTGTTTCTCAGGTTCTTTACGGCCAGCTGCCTTCTGTTACTTCCATGATTCTTTTCTGCGCTCTTCTTGGGATTTTTGGCATAGCCGCTCCCGGCGTACCCGGCGGAACTGTAATGGCTTCTTTGGGTTTAATTACCACTGTTCTTGGGTTTGATGCGACAGGGACTGCTTTAGTTCTGACCATTTTTGCAATACAGGACAGTTTTGGCACAGCTTGTAACATCACAGGCGACGGAGCGCTTACCTTGATCCTAACGGGATACACAGAAAAGCATAATATAGCCGAACAGAAAATGGAGATTGCGTTGTAGTTGTTATTGCCGGGGGTTAATCATTCCCCGGCAGCTACACAATTTTCCCCAGCCGCATCAGCGCTGTTTCCAGTACCGATCTTGGACAGGCAATGTTAACCCGCTGAAACCCGCTGCCCTCTTCCCCGAATGTTGTTCCGCTGGACAGCCACAATTTAGCTTTTTGAGTTATTAAGTTGTCCAGCTCTGTATGCGAAAGCCCAAGTCCACGAAAGTCCAGCCACAGCAGATATGTTCCTTCCGGTTCTACCAATTTGATATCAGGCAGTTTTTCCCGCAAAAAATTTCGCACAAGATCGACATTCCCCGTTAGATATTTTTTTAACTGATCCAGCCATTCGCCGCCATGTTGATACGCACTTTTACAAGCTGTAAGCCCGATTGGGTTTAACTGGCTGTAACCGCTGCGGCACATTTCGTTTTCCAGTTTAAGGCGAAGGTCTGGGTTTTTGATAAAAAGGTTTGATATTTGCAACCCCGCAAGGTTAAAAGTTTTACTCGGTGCGGTGCAGATAACGGCGTTTTCGTTCAGTTTTCCAAACACCGTGTGGGTAAAACCTTCATAAACAAAATCGCAGTGCACCTCATCTGATATAATGATTATCCCGTAACGCCCGCATATTTCGTTCATGGTTTCCAGTTCTTTTTTTGTCCAGACACGTCCTACGGGATTGTGGGGGCTGCATAAAATAAAAAGTTTTACATTATGCTCCGCCGCCTTTTTTTCAAAATCTTCAAAATCAATATGGTATTTTCCTTCCGCATAAAATAACTGGTTTTTTACTAGCACCCTGTCAGTATCGCTTACGGCATTAAAAAAAGGATAATACACGGGCGTTTGCACCATAACGCCGTCTCCGGGGGCGGTGTACGCGCGTATTGCCGAATAAATAGCAAAAACCATTCCGGGGGTTTTTACAATTTCCTTTTTTTCTACGCAGAAACCAAAACGGGAGACAAACCAATCCGCCGCCGCTTTGTAATAATCATCTTTTACATCGGAATATCCAAAAATACCGTGCGATACAGTTTTTTGAATGTCAGCAAGCACCTGCGGCGGCACAGCGAAGTCCATGTCGGCTACCCACAAAGGCAAAAGATCGTCAGGTTTGCCGCGTTCTTTGGCAAAATCGTACTTGATAGAATTTGTGCCTCTTCTTTCTATCACACGGTCAAAGTCATAAATCTTTTTATCGATCATTTTAAGGCCTGTTCCAAATCAGAGATTAAGTCTTCAACATTTTCTATTCCAACAGAAAGACGAAGAAGTGTATCGTCAATTCCGCGTGCAACACGTTCTTCTTCGGGTATATAAGAATGTGTTTGAGTTACGGGGTAGGTTATCAATGTTTCCACACCGCCAAGACTTTCTGCGAACAAAATAATTTTAGTGCTGCTCAGAACCTTATGCGCTGTTAAAGCGCTGTCCACCGTAAAAGAAATCATCGCGCCAAAACCTGAACCTTGTTTTTTAGAAATTTCAAAATCGGGGTGTTCGGTTAGCCCTGTATAATATACTTTTTTTACCTTTGAATGTTGCTTCAACCATGCGGCAATTTTAACCGCATTTTGCTGGGATTTTTCCATTCGTATAGCAAGAGTTTTAATACCCCGCGTTATAAGATATGAATCAAAGGGAGAAAGCACCGTGCCCGTAGTTTTGTGAATAAACTTTAACTTTTCACCTAACCCACTGTTCGCTGTTACAAGAAAACCTGCAAGCGTATCGTTATGACCGCCCAAATATTTTGTGCCGCTGTGCATTACGATATCCGCACCAAGTTCTATCGGACGGGAAAAATACGGCGTTAAAAAAGTATTGTCTACCATTAATAAAATATCACGAGTGCCGATAATCTCTTTTACTGCGGCAATATCGGTAACCTTCATCATCGGATTAGTCGGCGTTTCTATAAATATTCCCTTTGTTTTATCAGTTATATATTTTTTTATTGATTGTAAATCAGAGGTGTCAGTATAGTGAACATTTATTCCGTTCTTTTTAGAAACAGTATCAAAAAAACGAATGCTTCCGCCGTAAAGATCGTCAGAGGAAATAATTTCATCGCCGGGAGAAAACAATTCCAGCATTGCCGCGATTGCCGCCATTCCGCTGGAAAATGCAAGGCCGTCTGCGCCGCTTTCCAGCGCTGCGACAAGTTTTTCTACATGCTCACGCGTGGGGTTTTGAAGACGCGAATAGTCGTAACCCGTGCTTTCTCCAACGGCGGGGCGGGCAAAAGTCGCCGACTGATAAATAGGCGTGCATACTGCTCCTGTTGAATGTGATGTATCCCGCACCGCATGAAGGCAGAGAGTTTCTTTTTTCATATACTGTAATCCCCTGCGTTATTGCCGTAGTTGTCAACAATATCCTGAAGACTAATACCGTCAAGATAATTGTTGATGACTTCTTCCAGCCCCTGCCATATTGGCAATGTTTTACAGTACTCTTTGCGCTCACATTTATTTGGCTCATCTTCCAGACACGAAACAGGAAATAATCCGCCTTCGGTTATCCTTAAAATTTGTCCCACCGTATATTGATTCGGATCTTTTGCCAGCATATACCCGCCCTTGTTGCCGCGATTTGTACGCAGAATGTCAGGGCTGTTTAACAGTGTAACAAGCTGTTCAAGGTACTTCTTGGAAATACCCTGCCTTTGAGAAATATCCTTTAATGAAATAAACCCGCTGTTTTTGTGTTCTGTAAGGTCAATAAGCAGGCGAAGCGAATACCGCCCCTTTGTTGATATTTTCATATACCTATTATGCCATAGGTATTATATGATTTCAAGTGAAAAGTTATTTTGCGCCGGTATCAGAGCTTAATTAATCAGATGTTTTTTCAATACTTCCAATATCTCGTCTATATTTATCGGTTTACCAATGTGCCCGTTCATACCTGCATTAAGACATTTCTCAATATCTTCCTTGAACACATTTGCAGTGAGCGCTATGATTGGCAGCGTCTTGGCGTGTTCATCAGGCAGATTGCGGATTTGCCTCGTCGCATCCAGTCCGTCCATCTTCGGCATCTGTAAATCCATTAACACAATATCGTAATGTCCCGGATTTGCTATGATCTTATCAAGCGCTTCTTGTCCATTTTCAGCTTCGTCAATAATTAGCCCTGTATCGTCCAGCAGTGAAATAACAATTTCACGATTAATCTCCACATCTTCGGCAAGCAGAAGTTTCTTACCGCTAAACTGACCGCGAGACGCTTTAATAAATGTTTCTTCCTGCTGGGCGATTTTGACTTCAAGACATTCATTAATACGTTCGATAATTGCCGATGCAAATAACGGTTTCATCATACATTTATCCACGCCGTCTTTAAACGTATTGTCATTGATCGATGATATATCACTGGATATCATGGTTACAACAGATTCACTTGCCATGGAATCTGCAAGTTCACCTTCGCGCTCTTTGATGCGCCTTGTTAGTTCACTGCCGTCCATGCCGATCATAAGCCAGTCTATGAAGTAAATATCATAATCGCCGTTCTCATCGATCATACGGAGCGCCTCAGTACCGCTGGAAGCCGTGTCGCATTTGATACCGATTTGGTTAAATATAATTGAGAAATATTCCAACATAAAATTATCATCATCAACAACAAGGATTTTCAAGTTCTCACGCTTGATGCCAGGGCTCAAAAGCGATAATAAATGTTGTTTTCCGCGCGTAGCTTTTACAGTGAAGATAAATTTAGCGCCCTCTCCCAGTTCCGATTCAACCCAAATTTTTCCGCCCATTAATTCCACAATGCGCTTGCTTAAAGCAAGTCCAAGCCCTGTTCCGCCGAAAGTACGGCTCGTCCCGTTTTCAGCCTGTGAAAATGCCTGGAATAATTTTTCCTGCTGATCGTGCGATATGCCAATTCCATTGTCGGCTACCTCGAATCTCAACTGGCAAACCTTGTCTTCCTCGCTTTCCAGAAATACATTTAATTGGATATTTCCTTCTTCCGGTGTGAATTTACTTGCATTGGTAAGCAGGTTAGTTATGATCTGTGACAGCCTTTGGTCGTCGCCTACAATAAAGTGCGGAACTTTGACATCTAAATGTATGTTAAACTTCTGCTGCTTTTCAACCATACGAAACTTGACAACCGACAAAACTTTTTGCAGCATCCGATCTATATTATACTCTATTGGCGAAAGTTCCAGCTTGTTAGCCTCAATTTTTGCCATGTCAAGTACGTCATTGATGATACCAAGCAGATTGGTAGAGGCCTCTTCTATTTTCTTTAATGCGTAATCCTTACGCGCTGTATCCTGTGTATCTTTGCTGATTGTCGTCATACCGATAATTGCGTTTAACGGCGTACGCATCTCATGGCTCATAACAGAAAGGAAGTTGCTCTTTGCTTCATTTGCCTGTTGTGCTTTTATTATCTCTTCTTTTAATACATTATTTTTACGGATAGAGAATGCACCGGCAATAATTGAGCCTGCCATTGTAACTAAACGGAATTCCCCCTCTGCCCAGTTTGCCTGTTCAAACATAGTAAAGAAAACGAGGTATCCCGCACGTTCACCTTCTACCATAAGCGGGATAACGCAAAAACTCTTCTCGTCCAAACTCTTAGCAGAAAGTTTAGCAAAATACTGCTCCGCATCTTTTTCATAGAAGCATCCCGTTTTAGCCGCTTCTTCAAGGACATGCGCACGTTCTTTATGGGGCATTAAACGTCCAAGCACACTCGGCGTTTTTTCGTTGATTATATTCTCGTAGGTACAGAGCAGATAACCGTCCGGCTGAAGCTCTACGATTATAGCTCTGTCTGTTCCCGTAAAGTCGCGCAGTTCAAAAAGCGCGTTGTTTATTAATTCGTCAAAATCATACGGCTGCGTAAACGGAACGGAAAACTTTGAGATAAACTCTTGTGTACGCGCGTTCCTGGCATTGAAGTTAGCCTCCTGTAACTCTTCCTCCATTTGTTTCTTTTCGGTTATATCACGCGAAATGCCTACAAGCCCGATAACTACACCGTTTTGTATAACTGGGGCTTTAGTGGTTTCAAAATACCGCAGTGAGCCGTCATAAGCCGGTATCCAATGTTCATCTATAAATTTTTGCTCACCGTTAAAAATTCTTTTATCCTGAGAAACCATTATTTCCGCTATCTCAGGAGGGAATTTTAATCCGTCTATATCGTTTTTCCCGATAACATTATCAATGTCAACATTCAAATACTTTGCGGCAGAATGATTAAGCAGCGTATACTCAAAATTCAAATTTTTACCAAAGACAAAGTCCGGCATTGAGTTAATCATGGTTTGAAGAGTGTTCTTCTGTGTCTCAAGTTCTTCCTGCGTTTTTTTAACATCCGTTATATCAACACAATGCTGTATATGAACCTTTTTGCCTCCGGGCCAATCGACGTACTGGTCGCTTTTGCGGTAGAACTGCTTCGTGATGGTGCTGTAATCCTCCCAGACGACCGTTTTGTCCGGCGCCTTGTCCAGCTGATGGCAGGGGCAAAAGTCGCACCGTCCGGTCATACCCTCCTGCAAAACGGTGTAACAGGGCTTGCCGACGACGTCGCTGTCGAGGCCGAAAAGTCCGAAGTGCTGCTTCACCTTTTCGTTCATAAACAAAATTTCGTCGGTCTCCGTATCGGTCACGTAAATCATAACGTCCGACTTGTCCAGCACGCCTGTCATAATCTCCAGCGACGATTGCAGGTGAAGGCGCTGTTCCTCAATGACCCTTCTCTTTTGGGCGATGTCGAGGGACAGCAGCAGAATGACGACGAGAATCAGCAGCAGCGCGCCGGTAAACGCGGTCAAATAAGCGGAGCGCGTTTCCGCGATGGTGCGGGAATAGTCGTAGACGCGGCTTACCCAGTCCCTCGTAATCGCGTCGGCCCGCGTGTACGGCATGGCCTTGCTGATGATGGAACACAACAGCGCTTCGCTCCTGTGCAGCCCAAAGCGCGAATCAACCGTAACGGGAAACGCGAAGTTCAGCTTCACCCCTGATTTTTCCCGGTAGTTCAGCTGGTAAAGAAGAATATGCTCGGA
>Ga0099364_10012788_pt1 | contig 11300 bp, 10 predicted proteins | sample TergutTh196P3_FD_73070 | JGI IMG/M metagenome (GOLD analysis project Ga0099364, IMG submission 73070) | Microcerotermes parvus P3 segment gut microbial communities from Pointe-Noire, Republic of the Congo - Th196 P3 | ecosystem: Host-associated > Arthropoda: Insects > Digestive system > Gut ...
AGAATGCGTTTGCGCATTATCTTGCCGGTTATTACTTTGAGATGGTGGGAGAGCCGTCGCTGTCCGATCCCGGCTACCGCAATGCTCTGGAACTGCGGCCAGACAGCGCGCTGATTCGCGCCAAGACTACCGGCAAGGCCGCGAAGCCCGGCCCGAATGAAGCCGACGTGCTCTTCGTCTTTGAAAGCGGCCAGGCGCCGGCATGGAAATCCGTGACGATTCCCTTGGTGTTGCCGATCAGCAAGCAACTGTTCATCGTGCCCTTGTCGTTCCCGATCGTTATCTCCTCCGGGGTCTACACACCAGCCTCGCTCAACGTCGGCGGAAAGAATCTGCCGGTCGAAACCATTGTCAACGTCGACGCGATGGCGAAACGCCAGTTGAAAGACCAGTTGCCCGGCATCATCGGTCGCACGGCCATTCGTGGCATCGTCAAGGGCGCCGTGCAATACGTGGCGCAGAATCAAGCCGGAACCACCGGGGGTTTGGTGGCGGGAATAGCAACCGTTGTTACGGAACAGGCCGATGAGCGCGCATGGCGCACCCTGCCGGCCCGCCTGTCCATTGCCCGCGCCGTTCTGCCCGAGGGAGAGCAAATGGTTGAATTTCGTACCGACAGGGGCATCTATCGCGGAACGATCACGGTCGGTGGCAAGGTCAATATCGTTCCCATCCGGATCATTGACAATTTCGTCTATATTGGCCAGAAGGAAGCGAAGGGTTCTTTCACCGAACTGCCTTCCTCCGATTGGGTGAAGCTCGAAGAGAATGAAAGCATCGAAGCGATCCAGGCAAGAGTGTCTGCGGTCTGGAAGCCGAAACTCCAGGCAAGATTGACAGCGGACGCGAAGCAGAAACAGTCGACGACTCGGGCAAACAACACAACGGACGCGAAGCAGAAACAATCGGCGACTCAGGCAAACGACACAACGGACACGAAGCAGAAACAATCGGCGACTCAGGCAAACGACACAACGGACACGAAGCAGAGACGGTGGGCGACTCAGGCAAACGACACAACGGACACGAAGCAGAGACGGTGGGCGACTCGGGCAAGTGACACAACGGACACGAAGCAGAGACGGTGGACGACTCGGACAAACGACACAACGGACACGAAGCAGAGACGGTGGACGACTCGGGCAAACGACACAACGGACACGAAGCAGAAACAATCGGCGACTCGGGCAAACGACACAACGGACACGAAGCAGAGACGGTCGACGACTCGGGCAAACGACACAACGGACACGAAGCAGAGACGGTCGACGACTCGGGCAAACAACACGTCAACCAAAGCAAAGAAGCCCGACAAAGATAGCGATTCCCGTTTGTCCCTGAAGAAACCGTTCCGCAGTTGAACACGGGCCAGACGCAATCTCCGTCATCAATGGTGGGGATTGTGCTCGCCCCGCGTTCGCTGAAGACCGTTTGCATTTGTCATTACCCCTGCGCCCGGTAGCGCAGGCACGACCGCTCATACGCCCATGCGAAGACATCGCGCAGAAGCTCGACCCGTCCAAGTTCATAGACGCCCAGCGTACCCTCCATGTAGGCCAGTCCGGGAACGTCGGCGAAGGACAGCGGGCAGAGGTTGTGCCTGAACAGAGGGATGTTTGCGGCAAGGCGCGAGAGGGGTTTGTTGGCGCTTGCGAACGGTTGCAGGTAGGGAAGTTGCACCATGACGAAAAACGCCTGCTCGAACGGGTCGGAAATGGCAACGGCTTTTTCGAGGAAAAGAAGAAAGTTGTCTTCAATGAATTGCGGCATCGCGGGAGGGCTCAAAACCGTGCCGGGGATCTCTATCGGTTCCATCGGCTGGCGACGGGGTTCCGGTGAGAGTACGGCGTGCAGGCTTTGGAGCGTGAAAGCGTCGAGTTCGACGGCTTTCTCGGCCAACATCGTGATGGCTGCCACATGATTCAGAATCATCCGGGTTTCGAGCAGATGCCTGCCGAGAGCGGGCTTGCCGGACACCGTCAGGGTTTCAGCCTCGGGTCGGGTATAGGTGCAACCTTCCAGCCGGGATGAGGCCCAGGCAAAATCCACCCGCAAACGATCCAGGACGCGGCGCGCATGGATGCCGGCAACTTCGTTGCCCGTCACCGAAGTGCGTCCGATTTCATGCAGGCGGCTCACCATCGGCTCCGGGAGGTATCGGCTGAGACCGGGTTCGTAGCTTTCGAGAAATTTCCGATCGAACCCGACCTGATGACGATGCGAAAGGGGTTTCCGTATCTGAGCGCGAATTTCTTCGCCTTCCCGAGACACTGGCACATGGACGATTTCGACGCCGTAGTGCGCACCGGGCTCCTCGACGCGATGGACGGGCGCAATTGCCCTGGATCGATAGACACGGGCGGAGTTTCGGCCTTCAGCCGTAATGCGCCCATCCCGCGCCAGACGCTCCAGCCTGCGTTGCAGGGTGCGCCGGTTGATGTTCCCGCAACGCGCGAAAAGCGCCTGATGAAGCCTGGCGATGCCGATGCCGTCGGCGTGCTCCGACACCACGCCCGCAATGAATTCACAATGCCGGGAGATTTCTATCCGCTTCATGATGCCTCCAGAACAATCACAGCATACATTATGCCATACATGTGATGACTGAGTCATTCAATAAAACGAACCGGGTTAGCTCACTGTGACCCGGATACTCCCTCCGTCACGCCTTCGGCGTGCCACCTCCCGCGAGAGGGAGGCTGTTCAGTCCACCATTTTCGACAACTCATCCGCATCGAAATCATCCTTGGGCTCCGCCGCCGGGCCAAGATGGATGCCTGCCTGCGCGAGCCGTTCGGCAAAGAGATGGAAGCGGCGATCCATATCGGTCGCATGTTCGAGCAAGCCGAGAACGGCGCGGGCCAGCGGGTCGTCCATGTTGCGCGTGACGCCGTAGGCCGAAAAACCGTCGGTCCGAGTTTCAGGATCGGAGCCGGAATCCAGTTTGCGCTCGGGATCGAGGATGTGAGCCGGATTTCCCACTGCCGTGGCCCCGGCGGGCACGGGCTTGATGACAACCGCATTTGACCCGACTCGTGCGCCGTCGCCGACTTCAAAACCGCCAAGCACTTTCGCCCCCGCGCCCACCACGACGCCGCGTCCGAGCGTGGGATGGCGTTTCTCGCCTCGGTAGAGCGAAGTGCCGCCGAGGGTGACGCCCTGGTAAATGGTGCAATCGTCGCCAATGACGGCGGTTTCTCCGACCACGACGCCCATGCCGTGGTCGATGAACACGCGCCGCCCGATGACCGCTGCCGGGTGAATTTCGATACCTGTCATGAAACGTCCGATATGGCTGATGAAACGGCCCAGCCAGAAAAAACGCCGCCGCCAGGCCGCATGCGCGAGACGGTGAAGAATCAGGGCATGGACGCCGGGATAACAGGTCAGCACCTCCCAGGTCGAACGCGCCGCCGGATCGCGCTCACGCACGCTGGCCAAATCTTCACGCAAATGCTCGAACATGGAAGTGTTTCCCGAAAAGTTGAAATTCTGTCGGTGCGGCATATTGCCGCCCGGCGACATCCCGCCCACGCGGCTTGAACCCTGGGGCGCTTATTCTACCGGCTCTTGTTCTGGATGCCCGCATCGAAGCTGGAAAGAATGCCGCGCAGGATGGCGATCTCCTCTTTCTCGAGCCTCACCCGCCCGAAGAGCCGCCGCAATCTCGGCATGAGGCGGCGGGGTTTGGCGGGATCGAGAAAACCGCTTGCAACGATGCTTGAGTTGAGGTGCGTAAAAAAATTTTCGATTTCTTCATGCGTGGCCGGTTCGGGCAACGGTTCGGCGGGGAGAGGGGAGGCGGTATCGCGCTGCCCCATTGCCGCCAGACGCAACTCGTAGCACATCAACTGCACCGCTGCGCCGAGATTGAGCGAAACGTAAGCGGAATCGGTCGGAATCGTCACCGGCAGCGCGCAAAGCCCCAATTCCTCGTTGGAAAGGCCGCTGGCCTCGTTACCGAACACCAGCGCCACTTCGCCGCCCGTGTTCCGGCTCCATTGCACGAGCTCGGTGGCGGCAGCGTGCGGGGCGAGCCGCGCAAGCGACAAATCGCGCCGCCGCGCCGACAATGCCGCTGCGAGCACGGTTCCGGAAAGCGCCTCTTGCAGGGAATCGACCACGCGCGCGGCGTCAAGCACGTCTCTCGCGCCAGAGGCGCGCACCTCGGCCACGGGATCGGGAAAGGACGCCGGAGAAACCAGCCAGAGCCGGGTCAGTCCCATCGTCTTCATCGCTCGCGCCGCCGCGCCGATATTGCCCGGATGACTGGGACGGGAGAGCACCACGCGAACACGGTCGAGCGCGGAGAAGTCGTTCATATCAATTCAACACGGTTTGCATAACAATTATTTGAACATTAGAGCAGTTTCGGCTTAAATGCTTGCATGTCGCACAGGTCTGGGTGAACTTGCAAGCCCCAACATTGCGACCACCCCGTCAGGCTTCGCCTGCCACCCCTCCACGGAGGGGAATGCCCGGAACCAAACCGCTCTGAAGTATTTTAGCGTGTGCGCAGTCCTGGACGCCTATCCGGGATTCTGGACAAAAATACCTGAAAGCCGCATGAACTGGCATGATACGGATTTAACCTCGTGACCCGGAAGAAAAAAACTTCGTTGTTTTTCCTGCACGGCTGGGCAATGACCCCGGCAGTGTGGCAGCCCTTGATCGCGGCAATCGGCGCTTTCGAGACGCATACTCCTGCCCTGCCCGGCCATGACGGCAACATCCCCTTTGCGGCGCCTGCGCTTGCCGCCTGGGCCGATGCGCTTGCCCCCGCCCTGCCCCTGAAAGCCACCGTAATCGGCTGGTCACTCGGGGCTTTGCTTGCCCTGGAACTCGCCCGCATTCACCCCGACCGCGTGGAGCGCCTGATTCTTCTCGGCGCTACGCCACGCTTCGTCTCCACGCCCGATTGGCCGCATGGGCTGGACGCGGCAACGGTGTCTTCCTTCACCGACGGTTACATCGGCCAGCCGACACAAACCCTGCGACGCTTCCTGACCCTGCAAACCCTGGGGGAGACTTCCCGCCGACAACTGTTGCCCCAACTCGAAGCCGTAGCCGTTCCGCACACCGGAGTCCCCCTACCCGCGCTCGTCGACGGGTTGAAAATCCTTACAGGGAGCGACCTTCGCCCGCAACTCGCCGAAATCAGGCAGCCGGTACGCCTCATCCACGGAAGCAATGACGCATTGATGCCGCTCGAGGCCGCGCGTCGGCTCACCGCCGCCCTGCCCTGCGCTCGCCTGAGCGTGCTTGAGCACTGCGGCCACGCTCTCCCGCTATCGCGCCCGAACGAGTGCGCGGAGATAATCCGCGCCAGTCTCGACGAACGAGACGAGCCATGAGCGACGTCTACAACCCATATAAAAACCAGATTCGCCGCGCTTTCGATCGCGCCGCGCCCACCTACGGTTCCGCCGCCCATGTGCAGGGCGCAGCGGCACAACGCCTGCTCGATTTCACCCGCGCGCAACCGCTGCCCGCCCATGTGCGTCGCGTACTGGACGCTGGATGCGGAACCGGGCAATCCCTGCCCGCGCTGACAGCGTATTTTCCGCAGGCTCAGTGCATCGCGCTCGACTTTTCCACCGCGATGCTCGCCCACGCCGCCCACGCAGCATCCGCGCCCCACCCCGTCTGTGCGGACATCGAACGCCTGCCGTTGGCCGATCTCTCCATCGACTTTTACTGGTCGAGCCTCGCCCTCCAATGGTGCTCGCCGGAGGCGGCGCTCAGGGAAGCCTTCCGGGTACTCTCGCCCGGCGGCATAGCGCGAATCGCCACCCTCGGCCCCTGGACTCTCCACGAGTTGCGTACTGCTTTCAGCGCGGTGGACGATGGCGTACACGTCATCGACTTCACTGCCGCAGAGCACTGGCTGGAAGCCTCCAGAACCGTCGGTCTGACCGTTCAATTCCATTTGCGAGAAGAATTATTCGATTTTGCTGCCGATTTGCGCACGCTCCTTGGTAACATCAAGGCTATCGGCGCACGCGCCATCGGAGGCCGGCAACGGCGGTTTCTTGGACGAAAAGGCTGGCAAACGCTCCAGTCCGCCTACGAAGTCTTTCGCCGTCCGGACGGCATGCTGCCCGCGACATACGATTTGATCCTGCTTGCCCTGAGGAAGCCTGCATGAGCGCGTTCCGCGCCTGGTTCGTCACCGGAACCGACACTGAAATCGGCAAGACGTTTGCCGCCTGCACGCTCATTCACGCAGCGCGCGCGCAAGGCTATACGGCGCTCGGCATGAAGCCGGTCGCCTCGGGGGCCGAGACTATCGACGGCAAAACCATCAGCGAAGACGCCGCGCGGCTACTGGCCGCAGGCAGCTTCGATCCGGGGCTGGAACGACTCAATCCTTACTGCCTGCGCGCGCCCGTCTCCCCGCATTTCGCGGCGCAAACAGAAGACATTCGCATCGAGACCGCGCGCATCCGTCAGGCGTTCGACGAACTCGCCCAACGCTGCGAGCGCCTGTTCGTCGAAGGCGCGGGCGGATTCCTGACCCCCCTGGGCGAAGAAGTCGACGCCCCGCGCATCGCTCACGAACTGGATTTACCCATCATTCTCGTCGTCGGCATGCGATTGGGCTGCATCAACCACGCGCTGCTCACCGCCGAAGCCATTTATGCCCGAAGCCTGCGCCTGGAAGGCTGGATCGCAAATTGCATGTACCCAGACACACCACGTTTGAACGACAATATCGACTTTCTGCGCCATCGTCTGGGCGCTCCGCTACTGGGAACGCTTCCCTGCGCACCCGACGCGACTCCCGAGTCGCTGGCGCATCTCGTCGCCCTGCCTCACCAACCGATATCACACGCTGCCAGGAGTCGTCCATGAATACGGAAAACTCTGTCGAGCCAAAAGACGGCGCCTCTTCGGCCACCACGATCGAACAGGAGACTCCCGGCGATGAATCCTCAGCGGTCGACACAATCGACCAGGAGCCGTCCGGCGAACAGCCCGAAACCTCGCAACTGGAGCAAAACCCTCCGTCTGAATCAGCCCCTTCCTCGAAAGAGAGCAACCCGTTCGCCATCTTCGCGCTGCTTGCCGTCGTCGTCGGCATCGTGATCGCCATCATCTATGTCAGCCGGGATAACACGCCTGAGATCGAAGCGCCTCCGACTCCGGAAATTGCCCAACCCGACCCCCCGGAAGTATCTAAAGGCAAAGGCAGAGTTGGTACTACATCCAAAAAAGCGACGCCCCCATCGGCCAGAAAGGCAAAGGACGCCGAAGGATTGCAATCCGCGCGTAAAGGACCGACTCAGGCCGAACTCGACAGACTCAAGGCAATCGAAAACGAAGCCCTGAAAAACCATGAAGCCGCCGGGGAATTTTATCGACGCGGCGACTATGCGAACGCGTTGATCCGGTATCAAAAAGCTCGAAGCGGTTTTGAACAGATATTGCCGCATTACAAACGGTTCGTTGAAAGCCAATACGACAATACGACCACGATAGAGAAAAATCTCGCCTCGATATACAACGCCATCGGCGATGTATATCGCAACCAGAAAAAATACGCTGAAGCCATGAATTGGCTCGACAAGTCCCTGATGATTCGTGAAAGGCTGTTGGGCGCGGATCATCCGGAAACGGCAGAAACCTACAACAACATTGCCCTGGTATACGACGCTCGAGGACAATACGCAAGGGCGTTGGAATGGTTTCAAAAGGATTTGGTCATCAGCGAAAAAACGCTTGGCAGCGACCATCCCGACACGGCCAGAACTTACAACAATATCGGCATGGTTTATTTCCATCAGGATGACCGCGCCAATGCATTGGAGTGGTACAAAAAGGCACTGGCAATTCATGAAAAAGCCCCGGTCGACAAGAACCCCAGCGCTGCCATGACCTACATCAACATTGCCGAACTCTATCGGGCGCAGGGTGACTACGCGCTTGCGCTGCCGGAATATCTCAAGGCTTACCAGATTTTGCAAAATACGTTCGGTGAAAGAAACTCGACGACCAGGGCCGTCAGGCAAAACCTTGCGCTCGCCTATGACAAATCGGAAAACCCCAGGCCATTTGCCGAATGGCTCGAGGAGTCATTGCAGTAACGTGCGCGAATCGCGCGCAGTGTCCTAAAAATCTCCCGCTCTCGCCTGCAAGGCCGCCAAGGCCGCCAGTCCGGCGGTCTCCGTCCTCAGGACACGCGGCCCCAGGCTGATCGCCCGGCTGTTTGAGCGCAGGCAGAGATCCAGTTCCTCATCGCTCCAGCCGCCTTCGGGCCCGACGAGAAGATGAATGGACGCGGGAACGGGCTGAATCGCCGAAAGAGGCTCGCCACCGGGCACGAAAACCCACCGCGCAACCTCCGGAACCTGCGCGAGACAAGCCGCAAGGCTTTGTACCGGGGCGACGAAAGGCAGCCGGTTGCGACCGCACTGTTCGCAGGCGGCAATCACAACCTGCTGCCAGTGTTCGCGCTTTTTGTCGGCGCGCTCACCGGCAAGGCGCAACACCGAACGCGCGGCCTGCACGGGAATGATGCCGACAGCCCCGAGTTCCACGGCCTTCTGGACGACCCAATCCATCCTGTCGCTGCTTGCCAGCGCCTGCACCAGAACGATGTCGAGCGGCGACTCCCGGCTCACCTCCCGCCATTGGCCGTCGACTGCCATTGCCTGACGGGCGCGAACGTCGAGTCGCGCATGCAGTTCGCCTCCGCTTCCATCGAACAACACCACGGCGTCGCCGCTACCGAGGCGTAGAACCTTCAGGGCATGATGCGCAACGGCAGGCGGAAGTTCAATTTCTTCTGCGCGCGGTAAAACTCCCGAGAAATAAAAGCGTGAAACCATCGTATTATTGCAAGTATGCCTTCGTCCCTCTCCTCTTCCCGCCTCAAGCAATCGACCAACGCGCTACCGGCATCGCCCGATGCGTTGCTGGCCAAGGCGCGATTGCTTGAAACCCTGGTGCGCGAAATCGCGGCAACGGAGATTTTGCCACGCTATCTCAAGGTGTCGCGCGGACGCAAGGCCGACGGGTCGCTTTTTACGGAAGCCGATGTTGCCACCCAGCGGCGACTGGTCGAAGAACTGCCGCTTCTCCTGCCCGGCCCGGTGCTGGGTGAAGAGATGAGCGGAGAAATGCAGGCCCGTTTGTGGAGCGCGGGACGTAGCGGCCTGTGGTGCATCGATCCCATCGACGGCACGACCAATTTCATCAACGGCATCCCGTTTTTTGCCATCTCGATCGCCTGGCTCTTCAACAGCGAACCGCGCCTGGGTGTGGTCTTCAACCCGATCAGCGGAGAATGTTTCCTGGCCGTCCAGGGCGCGGGCGCTTTTCTCAACGACGAAAAGCTGCCGCTACGCCGCACGACCCGTCGACTGCGCGAAGCGGTGGCGGGGTTCGATCTGAAGCAGGTCAGCTCTCATCTCGGCGACGAACTGGTGACGCGACCGCCGTATTTTTCGCAGCGCAACTTCGGCTCCAGCGCACTGGAATGGTGTTTTCTTGCCGCCGGACGGTTCGACGTGTACATGCACGGCGGGCAAATGCTATGGGACTACGCTGCCGGACAGTTGATCCTGAGCGAAGCCGGCGGGCAAGCTTGTTCGCTGGACGGCAGCACCCAGTCGGCAGGGCCGGCGGTCAAGCGCGGCATCATCGCCGCAGCCAATCCCCTGCTGTTCGCCGAGTGGCGCACCTGGCTGCAATCGCATTCCTGAAGCCAATGTCAGGCGTTTTCTCCCTTGCTTGATATGGAAAGCCACATTCAATTGAAGCGCAAAAAACGGATTGCACTCGCCTGCCTTGGCGTGGCCGCTGCACTGTTTCTCTGCATGGCGTTCCTGCCGCAATCGTTCTGGTGGGTGCGTCTGCTCAAGGCGGGCGCGGAGGCGGCGCTGGTGGGTGGCATGGCGGACTGGTTTGCCGTGGTGGCATTGTTCCGGCATCCCCTGGGCTTGCCCATCCCCCATACGGCCATCGTGCCGCGGAGCAAGGATCGTATCGCCGACAGTCTTTCGACCTTCGTCAAAGAGAAGTTTCTTGCCCCGGATTTGCTGGTTGCCTTGATTAAAAAAAGTAACCCCGTGTGGCTTGGGGCGAAGTGGCTGGCAAAACCCGAAAATGCGAAACGAGTTGCCGAGTACGCCGGAAGCCTAATGCGCTATGGACTGGAGAAGCTGGGGGAGGAGCGAATTCAGGCATTCATCAAGGATACCGTGCAGGTGGCCGTAGGGAAGATCGATCTTTCGCAGTCCATTGGCGCCATACTGGATATGCTGACCAAAGGCGGACGCCATCAGGAATTGCTCGATGTCGTTCTGACGCATGTTCAAAAGCAGATCGGCGAGCCTGCAATACGCGAGGAGATTGTCAGCCGGGTTGCCCGCTGGTACAGGAGTGAATACCCGACGCTTGAAACCTTTGTGCCCGATTCTGCTGTGAAACGGGTCGGTGAGAAGGCCGCTTCCGCCATGGAGGCCGGGCTGAAAGATTTTTTGCAGGAAGTTGCCGACAACCCGACCCATGAACTGCGCAGCAAGGTCGATGACGCGTTTGAGAAGTTGATCGCGCATCTTCGAGGAGACGAAGACTTCATCCGCATGGGCGAAGAAATCAAGTACGCCTTTCTGAACAATCCGGTATTCCATGAATACATCATGGGTCTGTGGGGCCAATTGCGCGCCTGGCTGATGAATGACCTGAATTCTTCGCAGCCCAGCGTGCTGGAAAATCTGTCTGGCATAGGATTGTGGATTGGGCAGAGGCTCATGCAAGATGCCGAATTGCGCGATTTCATCAATTCGGAGATGCAAAAAGGAGCCGTGCGGTTTGCGCCGCGGTTTGCGGACTTTCTGACCGGCCATATCCGCAAAACCACTCGCATGTGGGATGCCAGGCAACTCTCGGATCAGGTCGAACTGAGCATTGGCGCAGACCTTCAGTTCATTCGCATGAGCGGCACAGGCGTGGGTTTCATCATCGGCATCCTGATATTCCTGGTGACGACGAGCATTCAAAACCTGAATTTTTGAAGGGAACTGCCCAGCCTGACCCGAACTCAACTGGCAAGCCGCCGGTAATCGCTGTCTCAGATCCCTGGGGAAAGCCGCATAGTGCTGGAGATGGCATGACATCCAGCATAGATGAGAGTCGTAGGATCGAAGAGAATCCGTAAACCGTCGCAGTGAAGGTCAACCAATCTCATACGGCAGAAGCCGATGCTGTTTCCCCCGCATGAGCCAGTGCTGACGGTGTTTTGCAGCCGACAATTGCTGGCGCCACTTGAATAATATCGTCATTTTCTAATGCTG
>Ga0099364_10012789_pt1 | contig 11299 bp, 11 predicted proteins | sample TergutTh196P3_FD_73070 | JGI IMG/M metagenome (GOLD analysis project Ga0099364, IMG submission 73070) | Microcerotermes parvus P3 segment gut microbial communities from Pointe-Noire, Republic of the Congo - Th196 P3 | ecosystem: Host-associated > Arthropoda: Insects > Digestive system > Gut ...
CGGCTATTCGCCGCCCCTTTTCACTCCCCCACCCAAACACAATCCCCCCTAAAAACACACCCCCCACAGGCGGGCTTACGCGCCTTGCAGACGTCCCGCCCGAAAAAGACTAAGCGGTGGCAGAAATTCAGCGACTCGTTTTCGGGCAATAGTCGGCGCAGGGCGAGTTCGGCTTTGTGGGGGTCTTTAGTGCTGATTAAACCCAACCGATTCGACAACCTTATCACATGCGTATCGGTGACGATTGCGGGCTTGCCGTACAGCACGCCGACGATTAGGTTCGCGGTTTTTCTGCCGATACCGGGCAGTGTCAGAAGCTCGTCAATTTCGTCGGGGATTGTACAATCGTAGTCGGCGTGCAGTTTTTTGCAAGTTTCAACAATATCGCGGGCCTTGGTTTTGTACAACCCGCAAGGGCGCACGTATGCCTCGACGTCGCCTTGATTTGCGCGAGCGTAGTCACCGATTTCGGGGTAGCGGGCGAACAGCGCGGGGGTAATTTGATTTACCCGCTTGTCGGTACACTGCGCCGAAAGCCGCGCGGCTATCAACAGCTCGTGCGGCTTATCGTATTCTAAAGCGCAAATCGGCGTAGGGTACAGCTCCGCAAGGGCGCGAAGAATCCCGAGGCACTTTTCGCGCTTTACAGGTTTGGCAGAGTCTTTGGAATTACCGGCCACTTATTAGACCCCCTCGAAAACTAACGCACGGCGGCTTTACGCACATATTTTCCGCCATACTGCGTTAAAAATTCCCGCAATGCACAAAGCATTACGAAAATTTTTGCCTTGTCTGACGAAAAATCTGCACGCAAACCCACTCGTGGTTAGTTTCCGAGGGGGTCTATTCTTCAACCGCAGTATCAACAGCTTCGTCGGATTCGGAAGGTTCGCGCTTGCCGTATTTTTCCTGTACTTCCTTTTCCGCTTTTTCCTGCATTTTCTTCAGCTCGAAGTTGATTCTGGCGCTTACCGACGGCTGATTGGCTTCACGCGGGTCGGCGGGTTTCATCGCCTTGTCCACGTTGTCGCTCAAATTTTTGTTCATGAGTTGCAGATTTTCGGTCAAGTTGCCCAACTGCTCTCTTTTTGCCGACGTGTCAAGCCCGCGGAGTTCGTCCATGCGAATCTCCGAAAGCAGGGTTCTCGCACGGTTTTCAATCCCGGTGCGCGCCGTATTAATGGCTTGCATGGTGGACATTGACGCGCTTGCACCAAAGAAAAAATCGAAGTTGTTTTGGTTGTTGTCGAAGCTGTTGAACATGCCGGTGACGGTTTGGTGCATGTTGGCAAGCCGCGCCATTTGCACCTCGTTTGGCTCTTTGCGTTCGCGCTCTGCCTTCATTTGAGCGGCGTTCTGAGCGGCGTTGGTGGCGGTTGCGTTATTTATTGCAGACATGGTATTCCCTCCTTTGGTTTTTGTGAAGACATAACTACTCATACGTATTATCGTCACGCTTTTGGAAAACTTTAGCTTTTTTTGAAAATATTTTGAAATATTGCAACCTTTTGGGTTTGGGGGGAGTGTTGGTTACAGAGCGTGTTCTTTTATATGCTGTTGCGACACCGCACTTTACACCGTCAAAACAGCGCTCTCAGCACTCTGCGCCGTTCCGTTGCGTGCAAAACGGCGGCGCGACCCTTCGTAAGGCCTCCTCGGAAATTAACGCACGGGTATACATGCGCTAAATTTGGGGCTTCATTTCGGCGGAAAACCCGCGCGCAAATCCACTCGTGGTTAATTTCCGAGGAGGCCTGTTAGCCTTGAACTGCCCCGCTCCGCACGGTCGTGCAAGGCGGGGCGGTTCGCTTTTTTGAAGTTTTTGTCTTTTTTGCGGGAATTTGCTTGACAAGGCGGGGATTTTGTGGTAGAATTTGTTTAGAGTGTGTCCTACAAGGGTCTGCGTGTGGCTTGTTGCCTTGTTGGATGTGCTTTTGGAGGGGCATTAGCGCAGTTGGGAGCGCACCACACTGGCAGTGTGGGGGTCACGAGTTCGAGTCTCGTATGCTCCAAATTTTGAAGGCGGCTTTGGAATAATTCCGAGCCGCCTTTGCTTTATTGTCGGTCAGTCTAAGAATAGTCTTGTCTTTGCGGTTTTTTGCCTCCATACTACGTTAAAAATTTTTCGCAATGCGCAAAGCATTACGAAAAATAGCGCACTGCGCCTGCTTTCAGTATGACGACAAAAACACTCGCAAATCCTTCGACCATTCTTAGACTGACCGACTATACATAGACACATGAAATTTCTCATAGGCTATATTCATGTTTATGTCGATAGTGACCGCAGAACACAATGCCGTGCAGGAGTGCGTTGTCTTTGGCGTTTAGAGAAGGCCGACTGTTTTCTTTCGCCTTTTGGGAGCGGGCAGTGAGCAGTTCCTGCGTACGTTCAAAGGTATGTACGTCGATGATTTGCAGTTCGGGGAAGATGTCGGAATGGGTTTCGCCGCTCTTTAGAATCCCAAGATATGATTTATTCCGAAGCATGTGGCTTATGGTTGTGTTGGTGAAGCTGATACCTTTTTTATTATAGATACCGTTATTCCTCAGGTGATTGCATATTCGCTGTGAACCGTATCCTCGTTCAACATACAGGTCGAATATCTGCTTTACTACTTCTGCATCGTTTTCGTCTATGGATATTTCGTAAAGCGGATAACCTTTCTTGTTCAGTCGCTCACCGCGCTCAAGTTTATACCCAAAAGGAGCAGCGCCACCCTTGAACCTACCCTCTTGTACAATTTGCCCGAGGCGGGTTTTGGTTCTAATCGAGGTTTTTATACTCTCGCCGGAGGCTTGCCAAAAGCGAATATAGTTCATCAGTTTGCTGATGGAATCGGCATTGTTTTCTTTGCAGAAAAATAACCGAACCTTGCACCCATGTATCAAGAGTTCGGTTTTTATTGGGTTTAACGGTCTGTTTTCTGCTATATTAACAGAATTTACGTTCTCCATGAATGTTCCTCCCTGTTATTTTTTCAATAAATAATCAAGCCCGACACTGACGGACAAGGCAATATCTAACTTTTGCATTGCTTTATCATCAAGTCGCCCTATGTAATTTTCGAGTCGTAATCGGTCTATGGTGCGGATTTGTTCAAGTAAAACAATTGTTTCTTTGCTTAAACCTTTGCTGTTAATATCTGATGTATGTTCGGGAAAAATTGTTGTATGCGTAGGAAGTTGAGGTTTGTTTTTCTGCCCTGTAGTCGCCGCTATTATAATAGTAGGGCTGTGGAGATTTCCGCAGTCATTTTGGATTACAATTATAGGTCTGCGGCCGCCTTGCTCCGAGCCGATTACCGGACTGAGGTCGGCGTAGTAGATGTCGCCGCGCTTGATTTCTCTTTCTTTTCTGTTCATTTATGTTCTCCGAATAAATAAACTGTTCCCGTTATTAAAAACACAAACGGGAACAGCTACTTATCTCTGTTTTTGATTTTGATGCGCTTAATTTGAACACTTCTCCCCGAGCGCACGTGAATTCACTTTTATTGAAAATCCACCGGGCAACGGCATATACAGCGATTGGTTAAATCGCATCATGGGAATTTCACCCCTCCGAGGACCTCTTGGAGCCGCCCCCATTGGTTGTTAACTATATTTATAACTGCATCTATATTATTTTCTGCGGGTTCACAGTAACCGCCATAAAAACTTGCGCCGTTGAGCGTGGCTTGGCGGTGTTCTTCCGTGCTGTAATTAGATGTTACAATTAAAATCGGAGCGTTGGTTTCTTCGCTTAATATTCTTAATTCTGCCATATAATTTGCAAATTCATCCGCAACAATATCTATAAAATACAATTCATCGTTTTTAGAATTTTCAATCTCGGTCGCTTTTTCAATTCCCTCGGTCATGGTGGTTGCCATGATTCCGGTTATTCCGCGCTCTGCCCAGAGAGTTTTGAAATATTCAAAGCCGCCATTGCGGTTTTTTTCGATGGAGATGTAGTGTTGCATTTTTTGTATGTCCTTATTGTTATATTGTGCGTAGTTCATAAAGTTAATAATCAGTAGCACATGCTTGCATCCACTCCCTTCCGGTTATGAACCCCGTCTTGAAACATATTATTCAATTAATGTGCGATTACCCTCCTTGTCAACTTCATAAATCGTGATTTCCCAATATTGCACAGTAGGTTTAAACGTAATGAAATGAGGACGTAATATAAAATCGAAGGAAATCAAATATTTTGAATCTGATGTTATGACAAATCCTGTTGGGCGTCTCTTGAAACCATAATAATATAACCTTTCTTCAGATACATTTACTCTGTTTGAAACATTAATAACATCAATAAAAAAAAGAATCATGGTTTCCGGATATAAAGAGTAGAAATCTTCCTTGTTAATTAAGCGTTTATACCTTGGAGTGAGAGCATCATATTCGAAAAAGTTTAAACTTTCTAATCCCCTTTCGGAATCATGAGTATAATCCATATTATTTCGTACATTGGAAGCCCACACGATAATTCTCTCATCTTCATAAGCTATAAAAAATAACATTAACCAGATAATAATTAATATAACTATTAATAGTATCGCTATTACAATCATAGTTTTACGCTTAATTTTAATCAATTTCATTCTATAATTCCTCCAAACAATTCAATTTCTTGTGTGTCAATATTATAAGAAATGAATATAGACTGTTGATTATCTTGTTCAAATTTATAAATATGCTCGACATTTTCCTCAAATAAAAATTCTCCACTGTTATTATATACCTCTCTGCTTATTTCAAATATTTCATAAGCATCGACATTAGCACCTATACTACTTACAATAGACATAATATTTGCTGTTTGGGGTTGACTCTTATCAATTTTGGGGAAAAGAAAAGGACGGGGTATTGCTTTGTATAAATAAATATTTCCATTATGAGTATCCTCATTACGTAATAGAGATGCTGTTAATACCTCGTTTTCATAACCAGATTTCACTAATAAAGCCGCAGATGCTGTTGTTTTCCTCCAATTAGTAGAAACATTTGCGTGAATCCATGCATCATAAATTGTCATCGGACACATGCCATTTGATGGTTGAGGTTCATATGAATTCTCTAAAAAATTCCATATCACATTATTGTCAGGCACCGATTTACTTGCCCTATCCGGGGCTAAACTATAATAGCTTAAAATACCTTTCATTTTTGGATTGTTTCTTAAAACATCTACCCAAAGATCTACATTATTATGTGTATCATTTAACTGATTGCAAGCAGCAATTATAAGCCATTTCAATCTTTCGCCAATTTCACTATTTCCATGTGCATCACGATGAGCGTTCATATTTAAACTGAAATATTCTTTCCCATCATTTGGAAAATTGCTCTTTGCTGTTAAAATTTGAGTCGCTGTTCGATAAGCTTCTTCTTCAGTCGTCCTACTAATAAATATCTGTGTGTCATAATTATAAGCGTGTGCACTTATATAAGCAATATCTGATTCTAACATTGCTCTCAGGTTAAGGTAATTAAATTTAAACTCACCAGAAATATTTATATTATCACCCGTTGCATATCTGTTTAAAGCTTTAGCCTTAAAATTCATACGCATGCTATTAATAAAACCATTATAGTCATCTATTTTATAGTTTTCTTCATTTCCATCGCCAACTTTAAAAGCGGAGAAATTTATTTTTCCGTCAGCGAAATGATTAATTAAAGGTTCTGGGTCAATATCGTCACTCCAACCATCACCATCGCTATCCTCGTTTGTCGGGTCGGAATTAATCGGCAAAATCCTTAGTTCATTTAAGATAGTATTCAATCCGTATATTGCCACATTTTGGTTAAAGCTATTCTTAAACCTTGTCAGTCCTTCTTCAACGTAAGTTATTCGTGGCCTAAAAACTTCCCCGGTTCCGGTCGGTAATATTCCGCTTGCAAAATCAATACAACGTTGAATTGTTGGCAGTTCTTCTATAAAGTTGCCGCAATCTGTAAGCTTTATTAAACCGGTGTTATCCGTCGCAATTTCGTCCCAATCAGGAAGCTCGTCTTTGTCGGTGTCTGTGTCGCTACCTTTTTGGGGCGGGGTGTCTAATTTAATTGTTTTCCAACCTGACGCTATTATTGCATTGAATTCTGTGGGGAGTTCATTTTCAACAACATTATTGACAATATGGTTGAAAATATAATCTGCCGCCCAAAGAGTATACCCCGAAGCATCGAACGACCAAAATCCATTCGATTTATCAATAATATCCATTGACATCTCGGAAAACTTTCCATAATTAGATAATTCTGAAAAATTTAACCCTTCAATATTATTGTATAAATCGGCTTCGTTGGAATATCCCGAAAAGACATCGGTGCATCCGTTGCTGACATTAATAATGAATTTAGAGGCGCTCGCTCTGAAAGAGAAATTGTTCATTAATAATGAATAAGCCGCGCCTTTATTTGCAGGTATATGCGATGATAATACGTTTTTTGTAAGATTTTCAATCGCAAGCGCAATATTTTCACTTGAGGTGAAGTAATTAGTTGAAGACAAGGATATAAAAGATGCACTATACTGTTTGTATTCAATAATATAAATTCGGGCATTTGAATATTCTTCAAAAATGCGGTCTGCTGTATATAATATTGTTTGTTTTTGACGCCCAAAGTATATTGGCGATAACCCTCCCGAGCACCCCTCTGTTTGTAAAAGAAACACAATATCGATGGGTGTGCTCTTCTTGCTTGGATTATTAAAGCCAGCACTCATCGGCGCAACCCCCGCCATCATCGGCGCAAAAGGCTCAAATTCCTCCTCAAATTCCTCCTCATACTCATCTTCCTCAAAATCCAAATCAAACCCGCTAATCCACATCTCCATATCCATCAAACAAAATGTCCCGAATCTATCTACTTCAGTATACACTATATTTTCCGCCATGTCAAATTTAGTTTCAATCGGCAAAAGCATGTTGATTTCGTCAATCCACATGAAGAAATTCAACCGTTTTATGCCGTCCAATTCGGGGTCGTCGTTGAATATTCCAAGCGCGTTATCAAGGAATTCATCGGCAACCTCGAAACTTAAAGTCACATTGTCGATTATTAGCGCATCATCATAAATAAACTCCGGCGCAACCCCTAAAATCGCTTCGTTGCTAATTGCATAAGAGTAGCCACTTTCTGCCACGCTAAAATGCACATCGGGTACACCCGAAGCTTCAAAACTGACCGAAACTTGATAATGCGGGTTGTCGTCGTTGATTTCCGACAAAATCTCGTCATCGGCTTCAATTGTCCACTCGCGAGTGTATTCCGTCCAACAAATGCCGTCTGGACTCCAAATCACAAAGCAGACATTGCTTTCTGCGACGATTTCTTCGTCAACAATTTGAATTACCTTGAAATAATTTATGATAAAATCCTCGCCGTCTGTCTGATAATCGTAGCTTGTTTCGCCTTCAATCGCCGCCAAAAATTGATATTCTTCGTTGTCGGCGTTGTCAAAAGAGTAGAAAATCTCGAATGTTCCTGCTTCTTCCGTGGCTTCCCACGAGATTGACACGATTTGGCTTGCAGGGTCGTATTCGGCTTCTGCCGAGATGTAATAATAAACGCCTTCAACCCAAACAAACTCATAAATTCCGTCCTCGTTCGCCCGCATTACAACTTCGTTTGAAACGAGCGGCTCTTCGCCGGATATGTATTTTTTTACTGTAAAAATGTATTCTTCTTTTTCGTTGTCAATCGGTATTATTAGAAAAGTTTTGTTACTGATTTCTGCAAGCAGAGAGCCACTTTCATAAACGCCAAAGTCGCCTGTGTTGTCGCCGTAAGCCCATTCGAGGATAATTGAATCGGTTTCAACGTCATGAAAACCGAAAGCCACGAGGGTTTCTAAGCCTTCGGGCAGCCATGGAATATATTCGTCATCATTGTTACCGTTTTCGCATACACAAGGTTCTTCGTCGCAAATTTCGCACCGTTCATCGTCATCAAGCGGTGTAGACGAAACAACAATTTCTGTGAGCGAGAAATCAAAAATTGCCGCATCAGGCGCGGATTCTGCGTTAAATTGGAGCGTAACGCTTGAATTAGCGGGAATGTTGCCGTTGTGTTGAAAACCCGTTATTTTATAATATGTATCATCGTTTTCAATGATTACGAAATCGCCTGCATTTGTGATTGTAAAGTTGGCGGAAAAGCCAAGTTCCCACGCCATAATCGGGGTATTTGTTGTGTTTGAAATTGTAATTATTCCGGAAAATCCCGACCCCCAATCGTTCATTTTAGTCATGTCAACGGTGTAGCCGCTTTCTTTTTCGACACGGTAATTGCAGAGCGCAAAACTGTCCGGAATTCCTGTAGCATTTGTCAAAGTATAGCCGAAACTCACAGACGCGCCGACCGCTATGTCGGAGTTGTGCATTGCGCCCGTAATTATATCCTCGCCGTACACTTGAGCATCCCAAATCCCTGCGATTGTTCCGTGAAAGTTATACTGTAACGCCCAATTGCGAATCGGCTTTGTGCCTGTGTTTGTGAGCGTGATTTGTATGTTCTGGTTGTCTGCCCAGTTGTTCGTTATGGTGTATGTAATGCTGAAATTATCAAATTCAAAGTTCGATATTTGCGCGGAAGCGTTGAGCGGCGCGGTTGTTGCTATACTAAACATTATAGCACAACAAATGGCAAAACTCAATACTTTTTTGAAATTTCTTTTCATGGCTACGTCCTTTCTCCCATGTAGGGAAGACAAATTGGTTTGTTCTTTTCCAAAAATAATTTGCCGACTCTTTTATTATGAATACATAATAAAGCTATTAGCATGTTCTTATTATAAACACTGCAAACTAAAAACACAATAATTTCGGAATTAAATGTCGAAAAAAGGGAATAAAGTGTAACTCGAGATTTTAAATATTGATATAGCCTCACATTTAATTGTGAGGCTTTTGTGGTGTAAGGGATTTATTACAGCTGATTCATGTTTATACCAACATATATATCTATAATACTGCTCTCGGGCGAATCTTCTAACGCTTGAATATATGAATAATAATGCCCGGTAATGGGTTCAAGATTATGCTTTTTGATGTATTCTTTCAAAAGAATTTCGCTTTGTTTTACACTATTGATTTCGCCTTCATGTCGAATTTTGACAGCATTTATCAGTTTGAACTGGGGCTTAAAAATAAAATTTTCAAAGCTTTCAATTTGGCGGTCAATGGGAATCAAAAATTCCATTTCCGGTGAATTATCATCAAACTCGGTGTTCCCCGCTTTTGTGGTCGCTATAATCCAATCGCATATTTTTAAGTCAAGGTCAATTACTTTTTTCCGAATGTTTGCTAATGCCGCGCATATATTGTTGTTTTTTATCGCCACAGTACAAGATAAAAGGTTAGAGTGGATTAGGATTTGATTTCTTAAAATAAACATAAAAAACTCCTTGATTTTTTTGTAGAATTATGTTAGAATAAAACAAATAAGCTTGTTTTACAATGGGGAGGGATTTAAGTGCGTATTGCTGTATGCGATGATGAAAAATATTTTCGCAGTATTTTAAAGAGAAAACTTGAAATATATGCGAAAAAAAGGGCTTTAATTTTTAATTATGACGACTTCACTGATGGTACAGAACTGCTAAAAAGCAGTCGTTCATACGACCTTATTTTCCTTGATTATAAGATGAACGAACTAAACGGCATGGATACTGCAAGAAAATTACGCGAAAAAAACGATAAAACTACTGTAATTTTCTTGACCGGTATAACGGATGTTGTCTATGAAAGTTTTGAAGTTAAGGCATTTCGATTTTTAACAAAGCCGATTGATGAGGTGCGGTTACACAAGGCTCTTGATGATTTTTTATTATCTTTCGATGATGATAAATATTTGTCCTTAACAGACTGTCCGAGAATAATCAGAATCGAATATGACGACATATTATACATAGAAGCAAAGGCAAAAAACTCCACGACAAACGCGACACCATAGCAAAACGCGACGTAGAGCGGCGAACACGGCGGGAAATTGGACGGAATTTGGGGTGAAGACTATGAAAAAAACCACTATTATCTGTTGCGTAATAATCAGCATAATTTTTTCTACAAGCTGTGGTCTTATAGAAAGAAAGCCATCCAACCTGCAACTCGCGCAAGATATGGGACAACGAATAATGGACGCTTTTATCGCAAAAGATGAAGATGCGTTATATGCTGTTTTGTCCGAAAAAGCACAGAATTATTATCGCACCAAAGAACAGATACAAGAAGCATTTGATTTTATTGAAGGTGAAATACTATCTTACGAACTCGCACGCCATACAGGGGGCGGGAACAAGGCAATAGAAGGCGGCGTAGTAGTACACGAATCAATAAGCTCCATTATTAGATTTATAAAAACAGATACAGGTCATACTTATGAAATAATCGCTTCGTATGTTTTAATTGATAAAGATAGAGACGGAATATTGGGAATAAGTGGCATTATATTAGGCTTATGTGATGAAAGTGGCGACCCAATTGGGATACGTGTTTTTGTTGGTAGAAGCGAGCCGAGATAATGTAAGTGTACAAATTAGGTAGGATTAGTTTAAGAAAGTTAATCCAAAAAAGCCGCCCTTTGTGGGGCGGGGAATGAGGGGGTGAAGGCTATGAAGAAAAGAAAAATTTTAATTATTATTTTATCATTAATAGCATTTGTTGGTATGTTGTTTTTAATTGCTTTTATCGAACATTTAGTAAATGACCCTCAAAAAGAAATTGATAAAATTATTAATGAATTTCATAATAATAAGCAAGATTTCATGATAGTTAAAGACTATGTTTTAAGTTGTGAATATACATCTTCTGTATACATTAACAAAAATAATTTTTCCGAGTTCCCTTTCAATGAAGAAGAATACGAATCTTTTTCACTTATTCTAAACAACTTGAATTATATTCATATTGGTTTTGTAATAGCTCATGATAAATCTTCCAGTGTAGTTGAATTTCGATGTAGTTCAAAATTTATGGTAAGGAACATAATTTTCAACGGTTCCGATGACGATTTATCTGACAGCGAGAATTACATAAACCTTGGCGAAGGTTGGCATTTTGATTCTTTTGGTAATGTATAATAAGTCCGAAAAAAGCCGCCCTTTGTGGGGCGGGGAATGGGGGTGAGTGTATGCAAAAATCACGCAAGAATAAAAGAATTATAATTATTTCTACAATTATATTGGGTCTCGACAAGATTAGAGAGGATTATCTCTAAAATCTTTCAATAAAAGTTGATATAAATCGTTTCCACGATTATTAACCCGAAATTCCGTTTCTTTGAGATAAAAAACAAATTTATC
>Ga0099364_10012790_pt1 | contig 11299 bp, 6 predicted proteins | sample TergutTh196P3_FD_73070 | JGI IMG/M metagenome (GOLD analysis project Ga0099364, IMG submission 73070) | Microcerotermes parvus P3 segment gut microbial communities from Pointe-Noire, Republic of the Congo - Th196 P3 | ecosystem: Host-associated > Arthropoda: Insects > Digestive system > Gut ...
ACAGTATAAGGGGGCTTACAACAGCGGCATCCCTGTGGTTTGTCGCTGCTCTTGGGCTCATCATAGGAAGCGGCCTGTTTTTAATTAGCGGTGCCGCCGTTGTCATTGGCCTTTTTACGCTTATCGTATTAAACCGTCTGGAAAGAAGGATATTTCCCAGCAGACGATTCAAGATGCTGGAAATAACCTATAAAGAAAATTCCTTTGACACTAAAGAAGCTTTGGACATCATTAAAAAAGACGGTATCACTATTGAATCCATGGATGTAAATCACGGCCTAAAAAACAAGGGATGCAGATTGCGGCTGTTGGTGCAAATCCCGGGAAGAGTTGATATAGCTTCAACAGCACAATCAATAAAGAGTACAGGTAATGTAAGCAAGGTAGAGATTAAGGAAAAGTACTAATTCTTTTCAGAACAGGAATAACAGGTTCCGTAAGTTCAATTACTGCCGGAAAGTCGCTTTCCTCAAGCTTGATCGCTTCACCGTCCATTTGTGCAAGTATGGGATGATAGGAGGTAATTTCAACTTTACTTCCGCACCAGGGAATTGACTCAGCCTCATGTATGTGTTTTCCCGAGTTCAATAACTCTTTCAGTAAAAACTTTCTTCGTAGCGGCATTTGTCTGATGGCACACATATTTCTTTCGTCCGGAAGAATCAATTTGTTGGCACCGTATGTGCGATATCCACTTTCGCCTACCGCAAGAAGGAGCAGCTTTTCCCTGAAAGCTTTTACCTCATTTCCTTCGCCGTCAAGAGATCTGATATCCATAAAGTCAACTTTGTAAATTCTGTCGTAAAAAAGGGCTGCAATATCAACCCAGAGTTTGTAGGAATCGCCAGGCAGCTTTCCCTTCATCCTGTTTGTCATGTGGGTAACATAGGCATCCAGGCCGACCGAGAGGATATTAAATGCAAGGAAGGGACCTTTCCCGCTTTTTAGGCAGAGTTTCACCGCCCGCTGATATTTTACCTCTACCGAATTTATAAGGAGTTCCAGGGCCTTGTCCAGTTCCCTTGAATCAGAGCCGTCGTTTCCGGTTCCCATGGGAAGCCGTAAAACTGCAATGTTCTGCCGGACATTAACAGGCGCATGATAGAGACTGTTCATAATATCCAAACTGGTACCGTCTCCTCCTGCGGTGATGATAAGGTGAAAGGGACATGTGTTTTTATCATCGTAATTATAACAGGCGGCTTCCTCGATCAAGGCATTTGTTATATCCCTCGCATGTCCTGCCTGCTTTGTAGAGACAAGGCCGTCCCTGCTTTCCATTCCGTGAACGGCGGTTCCTCCGTCAGTCATTGCGGTTTTGGATGGAGTATTCTCTTTACGAAGAGGATTCTGCTTTGCCAGAGAAACACATTTCTCCAGCATGGCCCTATGATTCTTCCAGCGGGATTTTATTGTAAAGCCCCCGGCTTTGGGATTGGCAATAATTGTCCAGTTAACAGGCCGCCCGGGAATTATGGAAGTGCGTGAACAAATCTCCGAAATGTAGGAACCGAATTCTTCAAAAACCATAGTTTGCCCTTTCCATCAGATGCCGGTGCTCTGAGAATCCTGGATAAGTTTTGTAATTACCTCTCTGTTATCCAGCAGTGAACTTACGGAAAGATCCTGATGTAAGCGGGATATTGTCTGGGCAAAAAGGTTTGTAATATTCACGCTGATAAACCATTCCTGCCTGAGCAGTTCCTCATGATATACAGCATTTGTGCCTATGATCCTGTAAAAAAGCCCCTCTTTGTAGGCTTCGTTAAAGTGCCTGATTGCGTCCCCGTTAAAAAGAGGCAGGCTTATGGAGCAGACGAGTTTCCCTGCTCCGTTTTCCTTTAGGAAGCGCATTTCCGAGAGCAGGGTTCCTCCAACGTCAACCATGTCGTCTGACAGAAAAACCGTCTTTCCCTGTATTTCGCCCAAGAGTTTTATTTCGGATATATTGTTTTCCTTGGCGTCTTTTGTAACTTTTGAATAATCCCTCTCCTTGTAAAGGAGGGCAAGGGGTTTCTTTAGAGCTCCGGCATAGAACCTGTTCCTGTCGACAGCACCTGTGTCCGGAGAAACAACCACCAAGTCATCATTAAGAATACCGGGAAGCCTTGTTAGAGCCCGGACTATCTGATAACTTGCATGAAGGTTTTCCAGTTTCATCTTATCGAAGGCGTTTATTATATCTCTGGAATGAAGATCGAGGGTTATTATCTGGTGTACACCCAAATTCTCCAGTATCTTTCCCACCCGGCTGGCTGTTAATCCTTCCCGACCCTTGGCCTTGTGCTGCCGGCTGTAGGGATATACAGGAGCGACCAGAGTGATCCTTCTTGCTCCTGCCTGTCTTGCAGCATCTACCGTAACATAGACCGTCATGAGATGATCATTTACTGAAAGAATTTTTTTACTTTCTTCGTTATTGTAATTTACCGGGTAGTTGTTTCCCACGTCCTGTATAATGTAAAGATCCTTGCCCCTGATGGATTCCAGAATTTCTGTTTTTATTTCGCCATTGGCAAAGAGAGTGAACTTTGCCGGAACCTTGAAATTCGGAGAACGATACTTTTCCGGAGCGCCGGAAGATTTTCGGGGCGGTGAAAGTATGTCGTTCATGAAGTTTACCTGCCGGATAGCTGCCTGGCTGTCCAGATTGTAACGCTTACCAAGCTCGGTAATCATGGTATCAAAACTGCGGCGGTAGCCTCTTTTTAGATGAGTAATAACTTCGCCGGCAAAAACCTCAGCGCCGGGACAGGCAAGTACAGCAAGGTTCGCCGGATTTGAATAGTTCATGGATAGTTCAGGCTAACATATAGAAATTTAATTTTCAAGTATGGTGATTTCTACCCGGCGGTTTCTCTGCATACCTTCCTCTGTGCGATTATCTGCTACAGGCCGTTCAGCTCCATATCCCCGGATTACTACCTGTTCGTGGCGGCGCACACCCCTTTGCATTAGGTATGCGGCAACTGTTTCCGCTCTTTCCAGAGAGAGCCTTTGCCTTCCCTCAGCAGTTCCAGCCAGAGCCGTGTGGCCCCCGACAAGGATATCTCTTTCAGGGTACCTCATCAATATTTCGGCAATCAGATCCAGCTTTTGACTTTCACCGGGCAGCATGACCGCAGAATCAGGATAAAATTGAATGTTTTCCAGGCTGATTATGATCCCCTCATCAGACACCCTAACTGACGCACCTGGAATAGATTCAATATCTTCGGCAATTTCTCTTGCAATTTCCTCTCTGTCCATGGGCGGAGCTTCCACAAGTTCCGCTTCGGCATAGCCCCTGTATTCCCAGGTCTGCCCGTCCGAAAGATCCAGAACTGTCCTGAATGTTTCCTCATAAGCCGCAGGCTGACCCAGAAGGGGATCCCAGTAAACTATCTGTTCATGGGAGCCCTGTATGCGACGGGGATAAATTCTTCCCCGCACAGGAGGCGGCTCATAAAAAATCTGGTAGGATATTGAAAAAGCAGGGTAGGTTGTTCCATTCCAGTTCATATCTCCCAGATACCTGTAATTCGCTGTGAATGGAATTTGGTAAGGTTCCTCGATGCCGAAACTATCCCGAAAATCATGAACGACCGTTCCTTCTGAACTCCAGGTATCACCTGGTTCCAGAGCTCTCCCCGGGAAAACCGGAACATTCCTTACCATGGGCATAAAATAATTGGCAGATATGTCTATATATCCAAGTCTGTCCTGCTCAAATACGGAAATATAATCTCTTGACCAGGTAAAAACTGAAGAGGGGAGGGGAACGGCAGCACTTTCAAGGGGATATGTTCTTTCCGCACTCTGGTATACGGCGTTAAAACTCGCTTTTTCTCCGCTAACCCCTGTAATTTCATAGCTGATACGATTAACAAACTCCGATATATATGCCTGACTGCGGTTTATGTATATCTCTGATTGAACTGTGGATAAGATCCTGTACCTGTCCCCTTCATTATACCTGTAGATAAATTCTAAAGCACCGGCTTGATGGAAAGGATTCGATGTTAGAAGGAATAAGATGGTAAAGATACGGAGTGCATTTTTCATATATTATTAATGATAAACCTCCACTTATCAGATTTCAATACCAAGTGTTTCGCAGAAACACAATGGTTCGCAGAAACACAGTGTTTCTACAAATCACTACATACCACTTTACAATACTGCTCTATGAGGCTAAAATTATAGTAGAGAAAAGGAGGAAAACCTTGAGCCGGCTTAACAATTTTGCCTCTATTGATTCAAAAGTTGTTTTGGCAGCGGCAAAACAGTACGGGACACCGGTTTACCTCTATGATGAAAAGGTAATAATGGACAGCTGCAAAAGAGCCTTGTCCATGCCCAATGCCTATGGTCTTGGAGTGAGGTATGCCATGAAGGCGAACTCAAACAGGACTGTATTAAAGATAATTAACTCCCAGGGTTTATTGATTGATGCCAGTTCCATGAACGAAGTCAGAAGAGCTTGCCTTGCTGGAATTCCATATAAAGACATTATTCTGACAACTCAGGAAGCACCCCTTCATGAGGAAATGAATACCCTGAAAGAACTGATTAAAGGCGGCCTGAAATACAATGTTTGCTCATTGCAGCAGCTTCACAATATTGGTGATTTCGCGTCAGAGAACAGTATAAATCTGTCAATTAGAATTCATCCTGGAACTGGTTCCGGAGAGTCAGCTACCCGTAATACCGGAGATATGTATTCCTGTTTTGGCATACATCTTTCTGATCTTGAAAATGCTCTTGAATACGCAAGGGAAAGAAAAATTATTTTTGACATGGTACATACTCATATTGGTTCAGGAGCCGATCCTGTTATCTGGAAAAATAATATTGATCTTGAACTAAAGGTAATAGAACAGTATTTCCCTGATGTACAAACTGTCAATTTTGGGGGAGGGTTAAAGGTTGCCCGTATGCCCGATGAAAAGCCTGCCGATATAGAAGAGCTGGGTAGATACGCAAAAGAAAAGCTGGAGAACTTTTTTCAAAGAACTAAACGAAAACTAAAAATGGAAATAGAGCCGGGAAACTATATTATGGCTCTTGCCGGTTATGTGATTACCACTGTTATTGATAAAAAGAGAACAGGAGCTGAAGGGTTTAATTTCCTGGTGTTGGACGGAGGAATGGAAGTGAACGCCAGGCCTCTTCTATACGGCGCAAGGCACCCTTTTTATGTTGTCTCTAAGTTAGGCAATTTGCTGTCTTCGGAGTTTTCCGAGGAGGTTCTCCCAGATGATAACAAATATGAAGCGGTTCCTGTCGGAAGATGCTGTGAAAGCGGCGATTCCCAAAGCCTTGATGCTTCGGGTCTCAATGTGCCAAGAAAAATGGCAGAACCGGAGACAGGTGATTTATTTGTGATTGGAGGAGCCGGAGCCTATTGTTCGGCTATGACACCAATGAATTATAATTCTCATGTTCAGGTGCCGGAATTACTTTATTCCCGTGACGGAAGCCTGAAATTGATTCGTTCAAGGCAGACCCTGGAGCAGGTTTTAGCAAATGAGAAGTAAGGAGCGGGATATGGGGAGTGATGGAAGATGATTGAAAAGATAAAAGCTGCTATTGCCGGATACGGAAATGTCGGGCGTTATGCGGCTGAAGCGGTTATTTCTGCGCCGGACATAGAACTTTGCGGAATAATTAGATCCTCTTCATGTGAAAGTATTTCAGAACTGCCTTCTGTGCCTGTTGTCAAGACGGTCGAAGAACTGGGAAAAATCGATGTCGTAATTTTAAGTCTTCCTACCAGAAATGTAAAAGATAGCGCTGTTTCATATTTGGAAAAAGGCATCAGCACAGTGGACAGTTTCGACATTCACAGTGAAATATTCGAGCTTAAATGTGTTCTGGATAAAGCAGCAAAACAGGGCAACTCGCGAGCGGTAATCTCGGCTGGGTGGGATCCAGGCAGCGACTCTGTTATTCGCACTCTTCTTGAAGCCTCTGCGCCCAGGGGAATTACCTATACTAACTTTGGGCCAGGCATGAGCATGGGGCACAGTGTTGCTGTTAAGGCAATAGACGGCGTGGAAAATGCCATTAGCATGACAATCCCTGCCGGCTCAGGGGTTCACCGCCGCATGGTATACGTTCAGCTAAAAGAAGGTGCAAATATTAAAGATGTAACCACCGCCATAAAAACCGATCCATACTTTATTAAAGACGAAACTCATGTAACACAGGTTAATTGCATTGACGATTATTTTGATGTAGGACATGGTGTAGATATGGAACGCCGGGGATCATCTGGCGAAACATCAAACCAGTACTTTCAGTTTGCCATGAGAATAAACAACCCGGCTCTGACCTCACAGCTAATGGTATCTGCCGCCAGAGCAGCCCTAAAGCAGCTGCCTGGAGCATATACAATGATAGAGATACCCATTATTGATCTTCTGCCTGGTAACAGGGAAGATATAATTAAAAGGCTTGTATAAGGAGTTGTTATATAAATGAATTACAAAAAGATAAAGAATAAAGTAAAATTTTTTATTATCTTCTTTTTGGTATTTTTATTCGTGACAACTCATGTTTTTGCACAAAACGATCCATCAGAAATACCCCTTCAAAGGCATCTTGTTATTGCTACTACGGATAATGGTCCTATTTCCATTGACAGGCTTCTTTATTTTGCACTCAGGGATATACGTTACAGTGTTGATTTTGTTATGCCTATTGTCAGGGAAGGCTATATACAGGCAAATGAGGGAACAGTTGATGGTGTTATTGCCGGATATCCAAACCTGCACAGCGTTTATACCAACTTAATACAGGTTCCGGTTCCACTTGAGCATATCAATGTAAGGGTTTTCGCCAGAGAAGGAAGCGAAAGAGTTATTAATAGCTGGGATGAGCTTTCAGGACTGCGGGTAGGTATTCTTGAAAACAGGACTTATATACTCGAAAGACTCCCTCCCGATGTTATTATCATTGAAGGGGCGACGAACAGGTCTGTTCTTGATGGGATAGTCAACGGCGATTATGATGTTGCTGTATTGGCAGAAAGGGATCATGAGACTCTGGGTGAAAGGCTAAATATAGTGCGTATAGGGCAGGTAGATCAGCTCACAGAGTATCTCTACCTTCACAATACGCAGGAAGAGGTTGTTCCTTTTCTCTCAGCAACTTTGGAAAGGATGTTTATCGATGGAAGTGCGGATCATATTCTCAATGACATGCTCATCTCCGAATCAAATCAAAGAAGAACAATAGTACATATTATTTCCAGCAGTATTGAGCTAGGCAGAGAAGATCAGTTCAGTGCATCCCTAAGAGGACAGTTTGAAAACGACATGTCAATTGAATGGATGACTGTTAACCTGGATGCTAAACGCTTTACAAGAGGTCAGTATAATATGGCGCATATTGCCTCTCTTTTACGGGCGGATTGCGTTTCAAGAAACATTGCAGCCGTTATCGTATCAGGCGATACTGCACTGGATTTCTTAAAAGATTATTATTACCTGTTTTTCCGGAATGTTCCGGTTTTATTTTACGGAGTAAGTGATCGTTACGGTGATATTATACAGGACAATGAGTATCATTTTACCGGTATAGTTAAAAACATTGAAGCATACGAAACAGTGCTTGCCGCTCTTGCGATTTTTCCCGATACAGAAAACATTTATGTTATAAATGATTATACCGATGAAGGAGTACAATACAGAAATGCCATTGAGTCTGAACTTATATCATTGGGAAGATCACTCAATATCGAATATAACGAAAATTTGAATAATGAAGCATTGCTTTCATGGATAGGCTCTTTGCCTGAAAACAGCCTTATTATATTTGGTTCGTATTTTGTAGATGCTGAACATCAATATTTTTCAACAAGTGAAATGAGGCGTCTTCTGGAAAGAAGTGCCAGCCTTCCTATATTATCCGTTTACTCCACCGAAATTTTATATAACGCTATTGGCGGTAAAGTTTTGGATTACGAAAGATACGGATTGGAAATTGCAAGTATGTTAAGATTACTTCTAGACGGTAGTAGAGCAGAAGATATACCTGTTGTTAATGACTCAAGGATATTTAACAGATGGATCTTTGACCAAATCCAGATGGACAGATTTAATGTGTCTTCAAATGTTATACCTGCCGGATCTGTTATAATAAACGGTGTTCCTTCAATCAGAGAATCAAATCCGCAGTTTTTCATAGCAATGATAATACTTGTAATTGCAGGTGTGCTTTTGATCATTGGAACAGGCGTTTTTATTTTTATTACCACCAGGCAAAATAGACTAAAAGATAAGCTGCAGAAAGAACTTACTTTAGAAAAATCAACGCTGGAAACAATATTTAATTCTGTACCGGAGCTCTTATATGTAAAGGATCTCAACTTAAAATTTATCAGGGTAAACAAAAAATTTACCGAACATTTTGGCTGCAGCGAGCAGGATATTATAGGTAAACGAAGTACAAGTTTAAATATTCCACAAGAACTTATAGAAAATTATGAAAAAGCAGACAGAATTGCAATTACTGAAAACAGATTTGTTATACTTGAGAATTACATACCAGCTGCAAACGGAACTTTACCATATTTTGAGGTAATTAAAACCCCATTGTATAATGATAATAAAATATTTGGTGTTCTGTGTATTGCCTATGATATAAGCCACAGAAAGGAAATGGAAGAAGTTGCACAATCTGCATCCAGAGCAAAAAGCAATTTCCTCGCAAATATGAGTCATGAAATGCGGACACCTCTTACTGCAGTACTTGGGCTGACAGAATTAACTTTAGAAACTGTACATCTTGACGATGAAACTCAATCAAACCTTGTTAAAGTATACAGGGCCGGTGAAACACTCTTATACCTTGTCAATGATATACTTGATATATCAAAAATAGAGGCGAATAAGTTTGAATTAAATCCACATGAGTACGAGGTTCCAAGCCTTTTAAACGATGCGATTACTCAAAGCATATTATACATAGGCGAAAAACCAATAGAACTCATTCTGAACATGAAAGAAGATTTACCGAATAATCTGTATGGTGATGAATTAAGAATCAGGCAAATATTGAATAATCTTTTATCCAACGCTTTTAAGTTTACAAAAGAAGGAACTGTAGAACTAGGCATAAGACATGAAAAGAATGGCGATAACATATATCTTACTATGTGGGTTAGTGATACGGGTATAGGTATACGTCAGGAAGATATGGGCAGACTTTTTACCATTTACTCAAAAATGGAAGAAGACAACAGTGAAAAAGATACTAACAGGAGGACTGAAGGAACAGGACTGGGGCTTTCCATTTCAAAAAGAGTTGCCGAAATGATGGGCGGTTCCATAAATGTTGAAAGTGAATTCGGAAAGGGCAGCACGTTCACTGTGAAAATTATTCAAAAATATGTATGTGATAAAAAAATCGGTGAAAAAGTTGTAGAAAGTCTTAAAAAGTTTCATTATTCCATTCATAAATTTGAAGAAGCAAAAATGATTCGTTTGAATATGTCTTATGCCAGAGTGCTTATAGTTGATGACAACCCTACCAATCTGGATGTGGCTAAAGGATTAATGAATCTATATGGAATGAAAATTGACTGTGTCACAGGCGGACAGCAGGCTGTTGATGCAATTCGTAATAATAAAGTTAAGTATAATGCTATCTTTATGGATCATATGATGCCGGAAATTGATGGAATAGAGGCAACTCGTATTATCAGGGAAGAAATAGATTCAGATTACGCAAGAAATATTCCAATTATTGCTCTTACAGCTAACGCAATTGTCGGGAATGAAGAAATGTTTTTAAGTAAAGGATTTCAGGCATTTATTTCAAAACCTATCGATCTTTTACGTTTAGATGATGTACTAAAACAATGGGTCAGAGACAAGGAGGCAGAGTCAAAACTTCCCGAGAAAAAGATTAATATTGAAAGAAGAAGGATAAAAGACAGAAGGATTTCTTATAAAAATATTCCTGGCCTGGATATTAAAAAAGGTATTGCACATTTTGGTTTTAATGAAGATACATATTTTAATGTTTTAAGATCATATTCAAAAAACACACGCCCTCTTCTTGAATCCATAAGTGACTATAAAGACAACAAGAAAGAAGAATATAAAATGATAGTCCATGGTATTAAAGGTTCAAGTTACGGTATTTTCGCGGAAATGGCAGGTCAGGAAGCAGAAATGCTGGAAAATGCATGTATTTCAGGTGATATTAACTACATTATGGCCAATAACAGTAAACTTGGCAATAATATTTTGAAGTTAATAAATGATATAGATGAGTTTCTTATTAATGAAGGTGTTGGACAAAAAGCAACAAGCGATAAACCAGATTTTAAACTACTGGAAAAACTTCTTGAAGCATGTTCAAATTACGATATTGATGAAATTGATGCAGCTATGACAGAAATAGATAAATTTGAGTACATATCCGATGAAGGTCTTGGTCTTTGGCTTCAAAACAATATAAACCAGGGAAAATATATTGCTGTTAAGGATAAACTTTTAACAATATTATCTAAAACGGAGAGTTAAAAATGGATAATACCAGGTATAAAATAGTATTGGTTGACGATAATGTTGCGTCTCTTAATCAAGGAAAAAGTCTACTTCAGGCGCTTTATAAGGTTTATACTGTTCAATCAGCGGCCATACTTTTTGAAAATCTAGAACATGATATTCCGGATCTGATCCTTTTAGATGTGGAAATGCCCGAGATGGATGGATTTGAGGCAATAAAAATTCTTAAAGCTGATGATCGATATAAAGAAATACCTGTTATTTTTCTGACATCCAAAAGTGACTCAGAAAGTGAAAAAGAAGGATTTAGACTTGGAGCAGTTGATTATATAACAAAACCTTTTTCTGGGCCTATTCTGCAAAAACGTATATCAAACCAGATTTTATACAGACGTGTTAATGCTGCTGTAAAAGATTACTCAACCAGTCATGAATCAATGGTTGAAGAAATTACAAAGGCAAATGAGCGTACTAAAATATTATTGGATAAAACCCCGTTATGCTGTCAGTTGTGGGACAGTAATTATGTAAAAATTGACTGTAACCAGGCAGCAGTTGAACTTTTCGGTTTTAGGGATAAAGATGATTATTTGGAAAGGCATCCGGATTTGCATCCTGAGTACCAGCCTGACGGACAGCGTTCAAGCGAAAAAGTCTCTTACTGGGTTAAAAAGGCATTTGATGAAGGTGGATGCACATTTGACTGGACATATAAGATGCTTGACGGTACTACCATGCCTGCCGAAGTCGTTCTTGTCAGGGTTGAATACGAAGAAGGACATGCAGTAGCCGGCTAT
>Ga0099364_10012791_pt1 | contig 11299 bp, 12 predicted proteins | sample TergutTh196P3_FD_73070 | JGI IMG/M metagenome (GOLD analysis project Ga0099364, IMG submission 73070) | Microcerotermes parvus P3 segment gut microbial communities from Pointe-Noire, Republic of the Congo - Th196 P3 | ecosystem: Host-associated > Arthropoda: Insects > Digestive system > Gut ...
TGCACAACAGAGATGACAGGCTGGAGCAGCGGATTTTGTGTTGACATGGAAACAGGCAAACCAATAACCGGAATAAAATCGCTTGCTATAACATTATCGTAAATGTCAAAAATCATTTCCATACTGTTGTCAGCAAAAAAGGCATCCGCCTGTCCGCTGACAAGAACATCATAAGCGTCCGGATAGCTATCGACAAAGACCTTATCAAAGCTGTATTGCGTAAATCTGTCTACATAGTCTACGGTAACCGAGCCGCGAAGAAACGCATAACGCGGAATGCGGGAAGTCAGAATATTATGCAGAGGCGCGCTGTCCGCCATTCTCAGGTATTTTATCGATCGTCTGGCTATAGGATCGGTCATGAAGTACCATTGCCTTCGCTCAATGCTTGCGGTCAGTTCACCGGTAAAATCTATCTCATTGTTATCAAGTCCTGATATAAGCTCGCTCCAATCATATAACCTGGGAACAAATTGAATACCAAACAGGTTTGTCAACCAGTCGCAAAACAGGGCTGTAAACCCGCGAATTTCTCCATATTCTTCAAAAGCTTCAGTACTTGGGTTCATTCCGTACACAAAAAAATCCGTTCGTCTTTGCAATTCTTCAATAGCCCTTATTTCGTCTTCAGAAATGCCGGGAATATCCATGTAAGATAGATAACTCATTGAATAAGTGGACTGATTACCGTTAACCTCAGCAGGGGTCCGGAAATCCCCGCATCCGGAGAAAAATAAAAATAACAAGACAGCAAAACAAAGGTATTTTTTCATATATAAGTAATTTTTCGTAAAAACACCCCCTTAGTCAAGGTACAAGCCAAAAACAGCCAAACCTACCAGATTTTGTAGGTTGTCAACAGCAGCTCTGCGCCATATATTATTATCAAGCATTTAGTTTTAGGAGGATATATATGAAAAAGCAAAGGATTTTTGTTATTTGTAGTTTAATACTGCTATTCTCGGTTGCCACGGTTCATGCCCAGCAGGGAGGGTATACGGGGCCCCAGGCCTTCGGGCAGTTCCCGGCAACCGCCGCCGGTCAGGGATTCCATGGGTTCATGGGACCATCAGTGCCTATATCTGTATCACAGGTCGTCATGACCTTCCCCAACAAAGCACCAGCTGTAATGAGGGGAAATATAGTCCAACACCTTGGCGGCGACAGATATTTATTCAGTGATTCAACCGGGGATGTGACGATTAAGATCAAACATAACAGATGGTGGGGACTGACTGTAGGCCCGGACGACCTTGTTGAAATCGGCGGCGAGCTTAAACGGGAAAAGAACGGCTGGATTAAGTACTTTGATGCAAAAGTCATCCGAATGGCACAATAATTTGATTAAATAAATTGAAAAGACATTTTTGCGTCCTGGGTTTACTGATTCTTTTCTCACCGGCGCTTGTTTACGGACAGCTTGTAACAGTCAGCGAGGCGAGAAATTTTCCCCAGAATTCATGGGTGGTATTAATTGGCAATATTGTCAATGCCTTGCCGGGGGGCAGAAACTATACCTTCCGGGATCCTTCCGGGGAAATCATCGTCGAAATTGACCGTAGGGTGTGGAGAGGCCTGACTGCCGGCGCATCTGACATGGTTGAGATTCACGGCGAAATCAATATTAACAGGGGACTGGTTTCAGTCAGGGCAAGAGCAATTAATAGAAACGATCCGGTAAATGTAAGGCAAGGCCAGCCTGTAACACTCACACGGCCCATCTCAATAAGCGAGGCAAGAACCCTTCCCCATGATTCCTGGGTAATACTAAGCGGAAATATAAACCTGGCCTTGCCTGGCGGAAGACTCTATAGCTTTCGTGACTCCACAGGCGAAATGGTAATCGAAATTGACCAGAGCGTTTGGCGGGGCTTGTATATCGGCGAATCTGATCAAGTCGAGATTCGCGGCGAGCTTAGAACAAACCAGGGGCTGGCCTCACTTGAAGTAAGAGTTATAAGAAAAATCTAATACCGCACAGCGTTACCATTTAGGCAGGAAATTTGTTACAATTATATAGAGGAGCTTCCATATTTAGTGATAAGAAAAATATACATACCTTTTACCTGTCTTTTTTTATTATCTGTTTTAAGCGCCTGTCCCGGCAATAATTCAGGCGTCTCCTACGAGTTTACCACTGTGCGCCGGGGTACTGTAGAACGCAGCGTTTCATCCAGCGGAACTATCAGCCCTGTATCCACAGCCAGAGTACTTTCCCAGATGAGCGGAAAGGTTGAACATGTCTTCGTTGATTTTAATGATACAGTCCAGAAAGGAGATATTCTCGCGGTATTGAACACCGACATGCTCCGCTTAAAGCGGGAACAACAAGCTGCCGCTGTCCTTAAAGCCAGGGCCAATTATGAGCTGCAGCTTCTTAACTACAACAACCAAAGGGCACTCGCCGAAAGAAACCTGATTTCGGAGTTTGAGCTTCGCACAAGCAGAACCAACCTGGACAATCTTGCCGCTGACCTTGCGGTTTCTGAAGCAAACTTGAGATCGATTGACACTGAAATTAACCAGTTTGCCTTCATCACATCTCCCATAGACGGCATAGTCCTTGACCGCAGGATCAACGAAGGTGACACTGTTACAGACAGCTCATCAAGCGGCGCGGCCAGCATTTTTACCCTTGCGGAAAACTTAAGCGAAATGCAGATTGAGGCAAACATCGGAGAACTGGACGTAGCTTCCATATACAGGGGCCAGGCCGTACGCTTTACCCTGGAAAGCCTGCCCGGCCGCCGCTTTTCCGGCGAAGTAGAAAATCTTCGCATGGTTCCGGTGGTTGTGAATAACGTAGTTTCCTATACGGTTATAATCAAAGTTGAAAACCACGATGGCTCTCTGCTTCCGGGCATGACCTGTGCTGTGGAATTCATCGTAGCCCGCAGTGCGGATACACTTGTCGTTCCCAATGCCGCCCTTCGTTACCAGCCCACGAGCCTAAGCGCTGATGAAATTGAAGAAAAAATTTTTTACGCAGACCTTGATAACATGACAGAAGATCAGCGCATTGCTGCCATACAGGCGAGGAACCTGGAAAATCCCCAGGCTGCCAACCCTGCGCAAAACCAGAGAACAGGTATTACCGCTTTGCTTACAGGCGGCGGCCAGCAGCGTGTTAGACCCACAGTAATCCCGGGTCAGGCCCGTGCTGCTGCCGGACAGGAAGGAATACGAAGCCTCTGGTACATTAGCGATGATGGCAATCTGGAAGTGATGCGTGTCAGGACGGGCATTGCCTCTGGCTCCGTCACCGAAGTTTTTGCTCCCGTTGACATTGAAGGCAGGCAGTTTATTCTAAGAGAGAGACTCTGATGCAAAAAATGTCTTTATTGCACAAGGCATCTTCACTTCGAAAAGAGCCGTATCGCACGCTTTCGTCTGTCATAGAGCTAAAAGGCATAAAGCGGGAATACAAGATGGATACAAGGAAAGGTGAAGATGGAGTAGTAGTGCGGGCCCTTCGCGGGGTAAATTTTTCCGCCGGCGCCGGAGAGTTTGTTTCGGTCATGGGGCCTTCCGGCTCCGGCAAGTCAACGCTAATGAATATACTTGGCTGCCTTGACAAACCAAGCGATGGGACTTATACACTTGACGGCATTGAAACTTCTAAGTCCGATTCGGACACTTTTGCCTTTATTCGTAACCGAAAAATAGGATTTGTCTTTCAGTCCTTTAATTTACTGGCCAGAACCACGGCTTTGGAAAACGTAGAGTTACCTTTGTTTTACCGCAGAAAAGGGAGTAAAGAAAAACAGCTTAACAGCAAAGCCCGAAAAAAAAGAGCCAAAGCAGCTTTGGATGAAGTCGGCCTTGGAGAACGTTTGGATCATTATCCCTCCCAGCTTTCAGGAGGACAGCAGCAGAGGGTAGCCATAGCCAGGGCAATGGTTAATGATCCGGCCTTTATTCTGGCCGATGAACCTACAGGGAACCTGGACACAGAAATGTCGCTTGAAATAATGAGCCTCTTTCAGGAGCTTAACAGGCAGGGGACTACCATCATAATGGTAACGCATGAACCGGAATTGGCAGCTTATTCCAGGCGCATAATAACACTAAGGGACGGAGAGCTTGTTTCTGACTGCGAGGTAATTGAAAGGCGCAATGCCCAGAAAGATCTTGCACAATGGAAGAAAAATCATTTGGAGCAGAGCTCATGAATATATTCCAGTTAGTACAAACCTGCATAAGATCTATTTCGCGTAACCGCATGAGGAGCCTGTTAACTTCAATGGGCGTTATTATAGGCGTTGGCTCTGTTATTGTAATGGTTGCAATGGGCCAGGGCTCCCAAAGGGTCATTGAAGAAAGGATTAGCTCCATGGGTGCCAATGTCTTGCAGATACAATACCGGCGTCCCCCAGCCCGCAGCGTACAGGCATCGTATCCCCGCAGAACAGGCTTTACAAGGGAAGATGTTCAGCAGCTTAGGGAGGAATCAAGTTTTGCCCGCGCAATTTCAGGGGTAATCCAGAGCAACCAGGATGTTTTCGGACCAGAGGGAAGCGTAAGGATTCGCGTCCATGGGGTTGAACCGGACTTCAGCGCTGCAAGAAATTACTGGGTAAACTCAGGTTATTTCTTTGATGATGAGGATATGATTACGCGTAACAGGGTGGCTGTTTTGGGCCGTACAACTGCGGCAAACTTGTTTGTAGAAGAAGAAAGCGCCCTGACACAGCAGATACGAATAGGCACAAATTATTTTATCGTCATCGGCCTTCTTGAAAGGAAAGGCGCTGATATAAACGGAAACGATCAGGACGATATCGTTCTTGTTCCCCTGGATACAGCAATGACCCGTCTGCACAACACCCGGGAGTTCAACCAGATTGTAATCAGCGTCATAGACCAGTTCTTCATGGAATCTGCCATTCAGGAAACAGATCTCATACTCAGGGATTCCCGCGGCATTCCTGACAGAATAGTCTCGGATTTTTCCATAATGAACCAGACAGACATGATAGACATGGTATCAGCCACATCCAGAACCCTGACAACGCTGTTAGCCGCAATTGCCGGCGTGTCCCTCTTTGTCGGAGGCATAGGCATCATGAACATCATGCTGGTCTCGGTTACCGAGCGTACAAGGGAAATAGGTATACGCATGGCTGTCGGAGGGCGCAGACGGGACATACTCTTTCAGTTCCTGTCCGAAGCTGTGATCTTAAGCCTTATGGGCGGAATACTGGGTATAGGCATGGCCTTTCTTGCCTGCCACCTTCTTTCCATGGCAGGGATTCCCACAGCCATCAATCCACTAATAGTAATTATCTCGGCCCTCTTTGCCGCAATGGTGGGAGTGATCTTCGGCTACTACCCGGCGCTAAAGGCAGCAAGGCTGTATCCGATAGATGCCCTAAGGTATGAATAAGATACAAGAGGTAAGCGAAAAGAGGTAAGAGAGGAGAGAGCAGAGAGGTTTTATGAAGAAGCCAGCAATACTATTTAGCTTTATTTTCTTAAGTTTTGCCTTGTCTGCTGAGAGTCTAAATCTGGAGCAGGTGCGGACTTTGGCTTTGCTTAATTCAAGAAGTCTTGCCAGGTCCAACTTGGCGATTAGAAGCAGCCTTCTTGATGAAAGAAACCAGTTGTACTCTATGCTGCCTTCAGTATCACTGCGCTACGATGCCTCAATGGATTATCTGGACAATGACTTTGTCTTTGTTAATCCTCTTGATACTTTTAATTCGGGAGTCCGTTTTTCGGTAACCCAGAGACTTTTTAACGGCGGCAAGGATTTTATTTTAAGAGACATTAACGCAATCGCAACAGAAAGCGCGCGCAGGGAAGCATTGGCTGAATACTTTAACGTGCTTGACTCCGCCGACAATGCCTACTATGCAGTACTGGAAGCCGCCGCAAGCCTGGAAGCCGAGGAGTCCTCCCTGCAAACCGCCATTTTCAGTCTTACCATGGCTGAAATTCGCCAGGCAAGCGGCATGATCAACCGGGGCGATTACTTAAGGGCACTTGCTGACATGGAAAATCGTGAAAATTCACGCAACCAGGCAAGGCGTAATCTTTCCCTGAATATGGCAAGGCTTAGGGCCATTACAGGCCTTGAAGAGCTCCCTCCCCTTCAGAGCATAGATCTTTCAGAATACGAAGAGCTTATCCTGTATTTGGGAAATATCAGCGACGAGGAAGCTGCCGCCTTGTTTGACAGATTTTGGGCTATACTTTCGGCATCAAATCTTTCCCTTGCAAGGGCCTCGCTCAACAATCAAAGGGCGGAAATGAACCTGTCCCTTGCAAGGCGGGATGCTGCCCCTGTCGTAAATGCTACAATTTTTTCAGGGAGCATAGGCTATTCAACAAGGAGCGGCTTTGGAAACACATCGGGAGGAGGCATTTCCATCACAGGAAGCATTCCGGTAGACTTCTGGGTTTTGGCTAACCGCATAGAAAGAAGCAAAATCGCCCTTGATTCAGCGGCTCTGGATTATCAAAATACCGAAAGCTCTCTTGAAATTGAACTATACAACGTATTACTAAACACCTTCGGTCATGCAGGCTCTGTCCTTTCTTCACGCAGAACTCTGGATTATGCGGAAATGCACTTTGAGTTTATAATGGAACGTTACCGCCTGCTGCAGAGCTCAATCTCAGACTTGCAGGAAGCCTCTACCATGCTCATTAACTCCAGCAACAGCCATACAAGAGCCCTTTACGGATTTCTGCAAAGCCTTTCAAGACTTCGCTCCCTTGGCGCAATTGAAAACGAGGAAAGGCTGACAAGGATATTATTTAATCAGGCTAATTGAACAAAGAAATCGCTTCGGACAAATCATTAAGACGGCGCCAGACTGTTGCAAGAATTTCCGCAGAGGGTTCTACAATATCCTTAATAAAAACAGAGCGTATCCCGGCAGCATGTAATCCCTTAAGGCCGGCTACAGAATCTTCAAATCCAATACAATGAGAAGGAGGGTAGCCCAATTTTTCTGCAGCAAGAAGAAAAATATCAGGAGCTGGTTTTCCATTTTTTATCTCATCACCACAGACAATGACGGGAAATCGATCCAGCACCTTTGCAATCTGAAGCTTCCAAATTGCCTCTTCCCTGTTACTTGAGGTAGCAACTGCAACTGCTATTGAACGTGAAGCAAGATGATCCATTAATTGAATGAGTCCGGTTTTTAGGCTTATGCCTTTTTCGAATTCCTGAATGATTAGGCGATGCAGAGCTTCAAGAATCAAATCAACGGGATAATCAGGGCCTAATTCCTGTTTAAGAAATTGTTTGGTAGTAGGATTATTCATTCCAATTGTACAAGAAATAATTTCAGGATCAAGATCAAACCCCAAAGACTTCCCTGCCTTAATCCAAAGTGGAATTATAGGTTTTTCCGTATCCAGGATCAGGCCATCCATATCAAGGATCGCAGCAACAGGGTTAAATTCAGTTTCCTTTTTCAAAAAAAATCCTTTGGAAATGACAGGTGGGTTTATTCATCACTATAAACTAGCGGCAGCTACACTTTGACCTAATCTGCGGGTCATTTCGTCCGGCATATTAAAGCTAAAGCTGCATTCAGGCCAGTCAGAGGCAAGCGTTGCTTTTGCAGTATCAAACAATAATTCGCCTCCCCTGCCGCTGCACACTCTTCCCATGATTACAACATGAGCGATATCGTAAAACTGATTGTACCAGGCGATGGCATGCCCCAAATAAACGCCGACATCATGAAAAATCGAAAGGGCTTTTTCTTCTCCGCTGTTGGCAAGCGCCTGTACTTCTTTCAGGCGCATGGCTAAAGTCTCTCCTTTCATTTCAATACCCAGCTCTTCTGCTATGCGCAACACCCCGTCCTGGCCTAAATATATACCACTGCAGCCTATGACTTTGGCAAACTCGTCCATGGGAGCTCCTTCCTGGCAGTCGATGGGTATACAACCAATGGTAGCTCTAAGATTGGTAAGGTTGCCGTTTTTGTCCACATATCCGCCGCCTACATTGGTTCCCAAGGGGATGCCCAGAACTCTTACAGCGCCGCCCAGCTGCATGGCGCCTGCAATAGCTGCAACTTCACCGTCGCCTATGGCAACCAGAGGAATATCATGACCCAGTTCCTTAACGGCGTCAATAAACAGGGTGCGTCCTTCCTTTGCACAGACCTCAGGAGACAAGCTTTTATAGATTGAGCAGTAGATTACCTCGTTGTTCGCAGCGAAAAGACCGGGGCCTGAAACCCCTACGGCATCTACCTGCGGCAGATGAGCCGCAGCATCCTTGAGCGCTTTGACCACATAACCATAATGGTAATCTATGTTGCTCTTTTTCTTTGCTATCCATTCCCTTTCTTCCGAAAACACAGGTTTGCCATCAATAACAGCACTCACCTTGATGTCGGATCCCCCTGCATCAAAACCTATGCGAAACCCTTTGGTATTTCCTCCGTAAGGCAGAGAGACTTCGCAAGAAGCAGGTCGTTTATCATAAGGCAATACCACGACAGAAAAATTCCTTCCGTAAACGATTCGTATGTGCAAGGGGGGATCGGCATATTCTCCGCCTTCGCGGAATTTTTCTGCAATAGCTTCTGCCAGATCGGCATCGCCGCAAAGGTAAAGTGTATGACCGCCCCAGGCTTTTTCCAGGCTCAATAATAGACGTTCAAGATAATACATGTCGGCCTGCCTGTATTCAGGCGTGCCAATAATTTTCGTTTCATAGACTGAGATATCATCCTCTGCCCTCTGGTAAGCCACAGCAAAAGCCTGGGTGGCTACTTGTTGATGACGACGTGCAAAAGCTGCCAAGGGGATAAAACCGGGATCGTTTTTTGGGAGGCTGTGTACCGTAAAGTCGAGGCCGCAAAAATTCATAATGATCTGTTAATTATAATTAGCTTTTGCAAGCGTTACCGATGCTGAGCGGCTGGAATCAGCAAAAGAAACACCGTCACCTAAAGCCACTATATTAGCTGTAAGTGATGTTGCCATTGCCTCTGTTTCAGAACCAGAGTCCGCCATAAGCCAGATTGTAAATGAAGTTTCGCCGGTAAATGTAACAAAACCGTTACCCCTGTTTGTAATCCCATCTTCGGCTGTAGCGCTGTTTGTTGCTGCATTTGCATGATTTGTAGCAGTTTTTTCCCCTGTGTTTACAATTCGGTCCCCGGAAATACAAGCTGCACTTGTCGTTCGAATAATGTATCAGCTTGCATTCTCAACGGCATCCCAGCTTACGGTCATCAGGCGGCCTGCTACAGAAATGCTTAAATTGGCCGGTATGGGAAGCTGAGTAGAGCCTGCTTGTGAGCTGTTATTGCGGGGGGTACACCCGGCTAAGCCAAAGCTTAATCCAATAATAAGTAAATATTTAACATAAACCAGGTAAGTTTTTTTCATTTTCTCTCCAGTTTAATTTGTTTGTGGAAATATATTACCAAAATATGGTAATATTAGCAAGATAAAACTGGATGCTGAAATCTTCTTTACCCGGTTTTTTTATCCCTCGAAATCTTTCGAAAAACAAAGATAATACGAAAGAAAATACCAACAAGCAATAAAATACATATAATCGTAATTGATGGAAAAGCAGTTGTATTACAGGGCATTGAAGGCGCAGCACAGCCACCTATAAGTACATGAGGTACAAGCAAAGCATAAGTACCGGAGAGAAATATACCTATATAAAGCCCAAGTTGTATTCTAATGTCCGTAAAAATGATCATAGCCATGCCCAACAAGGCTATTATTATCCCAATACCTATTTCCGCTTGTGCCGTCCAATGGCAAACCATAGTATGAGAATCACAGACCTTGAAAATGAACTGAGGGCCAAGAGCGAGCAAGAGTCCCATAACAGAAACAATAATACCAATGATTCGTTTCATTATAGCATTCCTCCTAGATGGTAATTCCAAAACGGCGGCTTATCACATCGTCCAGCCACATGATAAGGCCCTCGTTTCCTTTCTTTACCGCAACGGCGACTGTTCCATTGTCAATTTTCCTGAATGGAAGGGAAAAATCCGCCTGCCCATCCCAGTCACCGTCTGAACCAAAACCAATAACGAAGTCAAGCTGTTCGTTGTTTAAAAGCCCTATCCAGTTTTCGCGGCTCACGGGAATTAAACTGAGAAATCTGTCGTCTTTTCCCAGAATTTCTGCCGCAAGACGCCGGGCAAAGTCAACATCACCTCCCTGCCAAACATTCTGTGCATTCTGATAACTGAATGGTGCGTTATCAGCAATGATTCCGATATAAACAATTTCCCGCTCGTGAATTTGGAATACCTCTTCAATACAACAATCGCTAAAGGGCGCGCCTTTATCTCTCTGCCCGGCAGCAAAAAGCGAAAGTACCATGAAGGTCAAAACAAAAACAAATAAAATTCTTTTCATGGATCATTCTCCTAATAACCACCCATAATGAAACTTATGTCATGGGCAGTTTCATTCGTTTAATTGTAATTTGCCCGGCCAAGCCTTACTTCCCTTGAATACCTGGAATCGCGATAAGCGATGCCATCACCTAAAGCCATTATTTTTGCGATAAGTGCAGTTGGCATTGGGGGTGCATGCGGGTCTGTCTGCTCATAACCACTATCGGCCATTAGCCAAACTGTAAATGAAGTATCACTTGTAAATGTAACAAAACCGTTACCTCTGTCTCTTATTCCAGTTACAGCTGTGTCGCTATTTGTTACCGTTTCAGCGTGATTGGTAACAACTCTGGTTGCTGTGTTAACTATTCTGTTTCCAGAAGCGCAGTTCTCACTTGTTGAGTGGATTATATACCCGCTTGCATTGGCAACGGCATTCCAGCTTACGGTCATCAAACGACCATCCACGGAAATGCTCAAATTTCTTGGAACATTGAGTTGTCTTGTGTCGCCTGTGCCAATAGTGGCACATCCTGATAAAGCAATAATCAGCACAAGTATGATTGCGGTAGCACATCTATTTCTCATTTTTTACTCCTTATTTTTCTTTAGCCTGCGAATGCTATACCCTACGGGTATTTTGATAAATTACCTTTGTCCATCTTATAGGTTTTATTACCATAAGAAATCGTATCAAGTTCGTGGGTAACAATAAGTACTGCCGTTCCTTCACCGGCTATGCCTGCCAAAACCTGCATTATCTCTGCGGTTGTTTCAGTGTCCAAATCACCGGTTGGCTCATCTGCAATGAGCAGCAAAGGCTTGTTAACAAGAGAACGGGCAATTGCGGTACGCCGCATTTCTCCCCCCGAAAGTTCTTTGGGATATGAATCTGCAAGATGACTTATACCAGTTTTTTCAAGCAGAGTAAAAGCGCGTTCTGTTTGACT
>Ga0099364_10012792_pt1 | contig 11299 bp, 6 predicted proteins | sample TergutTh196P3_FD_73070 | JGI IMG/M metagenome (GOLD analysis project Ga0099364, IMG submission 73070) | Microcerotermes parvus P3 segment gut microbial communities from Pointe-Noire, Republic of the Congo - Th196 P3 | ecosystem: Host-associated > Arthropoda: Insects > Digestive system > Gut ...
CACTGTCGATAACGTCTTCTACAACCTTGACAGCGGTTCCGATTGAATCGTGCTTACCCGTAATAAACAGTGCCGCCGCCGCATTCAGTATTGCGGCGTCTCGCCCTGCGTTTTTTTCGCCCTTTAGGATCGCTTTCGTTATTTCGGCGTTTTCAGCTGGCGTCCCACCCTTCAAATCCTCTTTTCTGCCGCGTTCAAAGCCGAACTCCTCCGGCGTTATCGTATACGAACGCACCCATCCGTCCTTGACCTCACAGACGAATGTAGGTGCGGAAAGAGAGATTTCATCCAGTCCGTCTTCGCCGTGGACAACCATCGCGTTTTTTACACCGAGGTTAGACAAAACCTGTGCCAGCGGCTCCACCAACTCGCGATCAAAAACGCCCATCAACTCCATTTTGGCGCCTGCTGGGTTGGTGAGCGGCCCGAGAATATTGAAGACCGTCCTAATGCCAAGCTCTCGGCGAATCGGCGCGACATACTTCATGGCGATGTGGTAGTTCTGCGCGAATAGGAAACATATTCCGATGTTATGCAACAGTTCGGCGCTTTTTTCGGGCGGGATGTTGACGTTCACGCCTAACGCTTCCAATACGTCTGCAGAGCCGCATTTGCTGGACGCGCTGCGGTTGCCGTGTTTCGCCACGGGAACGCCGGACGCCGCAGCAATAATCGCCGCTGTGGTTGATATGTTGAAAGTGTTGGCATGGTCGCCGCCTGTGCCGACAATTTCAAGGGCGTCAGCGTCATGCAGCAGCCGTATGCAATGTGAGCGCATAGCGAAGGCCGAAGCTGTTATCTCGTCTTTTGTCTCGCCTTTTAAGCTCAACGCCGTAAGGTACGCGCTCATCTGAACGGGTGTCGCTTCGCCAGTCATTATTTCGTGCATAACCGCTTCGGCGATTTCATAAGTCAAATCCTGTTTTTTCGACAGGGATAATATGGCTTCTCTGATCATTTCTGTTTCCTCCCGATATAATTTGAATGGTTTTGTTGCCACCCGTGCGCTTTGACGCACAGGTGGTTGGCTATAAGCTTTTATCCGAACAATCCGGCATTCATCCACATGGGAATCGCTATGAGTAAAGCGATAAAACATGCGGCGAAGTATATGATGCCATATGTTCCGAGATGCTTGTTTGTAAACGCCCTTTCTCCCGCGATAGACCTGCTCATCATTGCCCACATATTCTGATAGGCCATGATAAATGAGTTGCCCGCCATGACGAATACGAACAGCCACACAAGCGGGCTGATATTATATGCTTCCTGTATTGACGGGAGTATCGGCACCAATATCGCTATAGTCGGGATAAAGAGCGCGACGTCGAAGAACCTCCACAAGAACACAAACACCATAATGCTGAACATGAATAGGAACGGGTTTCCGGCGATGGGGGCAAGAGCCGGTACGACGACGCCCGCGAGCCACCCGGATATGCCGGTTTCGTTAAAGATTGCGCTGAAACTCAAAGCCATTGCTATAAAGACAATTAAGTCCCAGTTGACGCCTGTATTGAAATCCTTTGTCTCCAAAACCCCGGACAGGAAGAAAAGGAAGACAGCGGCGAGGCACACGGCGGCGTCAGGCAGGCCGTGGAACCTATTTGTCAGGAACATTATAAAAACTGCAGTGAGAATAATGCCTGCAAATAACTCTTGACGGCTTATTTTTTCCGCACTCTGCTGCTTGATGGCGTCAGTCGCATCTTTTGATAGTTTCCCTTTAGGTTTTAGGACAAAAAGACTGCCTGCTACCAAAAGAATAGTCATGATTAAGATGGGAACAAATAACACGCTGAACCAGTTGCTAAACGTGATCAGTCCCTGAGTTTCCGGCACCGAATTTATCATGCCGGATATGATCGGCCCCCAAAGAACGCCGGACATCCACCCCGAACCGGGAATGAGCGCCATACCGAACGCGGTCAGAAGAATGAGAGAGTTCCCCTTCGAGCCTTTTTCGAGCTTGCATAGTTCACAGCATTGTACGGCTATCGGAATCATTATTGCGACCCGCACGGTGCTTGATGGGGTCAACAAGCTCAGTATTACCCCGATCAGTACCCACGCGAAGACGAGTGACACATACGACGGCTTAAACAACTTGATGATTGCAAGCGCAATCCGTTTTCCCAGCCCTGTTTTCTGAAGTGTAAACCCGAAAAAAAGCGCGGGAATCAAAGTCCAGATCGCCGACTGCGTGAAACCGGAGAAAATGATCTCCGACTTGAGTCCGAGGGCAAGCGCAAAGAAAGCCAGAAACAATCCGCCTGCGGAATAAGAGAGCTTGAAAGGTTTGAAAATCCAGATGCTCAACGAAATTATAATGCCGCCCAGCATCAGTTGCGCGGTGTCATTCAGATCCGCAGAGAAGGGTTTTACTGCCATGATAATGACAGCGATCAACACCAAAAGCCCGGTTCCTAAATGGGTTGCTTCTATTTTTTGTGCCATTTTCTTTTCCTCCATTTTTATTTTTCGGTTTGCCAAGTAATGCGGTTAGCTAATCCGCCATCGAAAAATGCACTTTTCATTGACATTGACTTGGTTACACTTTTGCCGATACATAATCTCGTCTTCCCTTCAAAACAAAAAAGTCCTTGGTAAAGCGAAACGCTTTACCAAGGACGAATAATACAATTCGCGGTGCCACCTTGATTCACAGAAAAAATTCTGTACCCTCTGCAGGATACCAACATATCCCTCGCAACTGACGTATGCGTCACGTCATGGAATACTCAACGCTAAATAAAAGCGTTTTTGACCATGCCCTCAGCAGTCCATTTAACAATCTGCATTTCGATTCGGTTCTCAGCGCCCCGAACTCTCTGTACGCGCATATATTGTTGTTATCTCTGCTTCAACGGTTTAGTAAGTATTCAATTTTGTGTATTGTACAACGATGAAAGCTGAATGTCAAGAAAAATTCTTAGTAAAATTCTTAGTAAAATTCCAGAAAATATTTCAGGGTGCAATCAATAGTTTGCGCGGGCATTCGCGTAAAACGCCATGCCGCAATCAAAGAGAGCGGTGTACTCATCCCCTATCAGAAGGTCGCTGTTGCTTGAATTATGCGCTATGCAACTGATATACGATTCATTGACCTGCCGAATGCGCTCCGCGTTGCTTACTGTATATTTTTAACAAAACAGCTCAACCCATAATTTGTCGTCTTGTCAATAAACGACGCGATATCTTCGGGGGTTTCCTCCATGCCGCTTTGCAGCCATTCCTGAGCGACAGCAATGATCCCGTTTGCCATATATGTATAAAATCTGGCTAATTGTTTCACGTCGGCCCTATCTGTTTTCGCCTTCCACTCCTCGATGAATTGGTCATGCGCGATGTTCATGAGCTTTTTCAGGAATTCGCCATCTCCATACTCGCCGCAAAGGATTTTGCACAGGGAGCTTTGAGCGGCGATGCAGCGTATAATCTCCACTATGATGTCCAAGCCGTTCGATGAATCAGTAAGGCTTTTTTCGACGGTTGCCCTGATTTCGGAATCAAGGTCGTTATGAATCTCATTGAGCAGATCGTACTGGTCGCCATAATGCTTGTAGAAAGTACCCCTGTCTACGTCGGACAGTTCGCAAATCTCTTTTATCGACACCTTTCCTATTGGCCTGTCGGCCATGAGTTCGAGCAGGCTTTGCTTGAGTACCATTTTCGTGTACTTCACCCTCCGGTCAGTTTTCACCAACTTTCCCTCCAAACTATCATTACTGTACAAAGTGCGCCTTGTCTGTTCAGTATCTATCAGATATTAAATATCTGGTTGTTGTTTATTGCGACAACCAGAATTATAATAGCGATATGAATATAAGTCAACACTATGTCTAATAATACAAAGACCAGAGAATGGGGGTCAAGAAAATGAAAAAAAACACAAATTACGCGCTCAAGCGGGCGGCACAGTGCAGGGAATTAGGCGATTACAGAAAAGCTCAGGAGTATCTTGACGTGCTAATCGAATCTGACCCTGAAAACCATATGCTTTGGTATGAGAAATCCATGCTCCCCATCATGCAGGATGATATCGAATCGCAGTCTGTCGCTGTCAAAATATCAGAAGCTCCCGCTGCCAGAAAAGAGCAGCTATCTACAGCAATGCGGTTTTGAAATCACGGAACTGCACGAAGTCGAGGCTTGTTTGAGAGCGACCAACTTAGTAGCAAGCCAGCCAGCGCACAAAATAATATGGAAAGGCTGTGATCCACTTGAAAATACGGGAAATTCTCAGCGTAAGCAGAGCAGACAACAAATACGACGCGGCAATCCGCGCTTTCTATCTTATATTCTATGCCGCAGGACTCATAATATTCGTTGCATTGGGCTTGAATAGCATGGAACTCAGGACATGGGTGCTTGCGTTTTTCGGCGCGGCGTTCGGTGCTACCGCATATGGGACGGTAGTCAAAATGATAATCAACATGGTAAGGAAAGACCGGAGGGAAAGCAGGGCTGACACGCTGATAAGTCTTTTCTATGTCGTGTTCTTCTCCGTCGCGACCGTCGCATTTCTTGCGATAGGCATTCAATACAATAAGCTGTCGATAGAGACGAAGTAGAGATGTATTCAAATATTAGAATTTTATTGCGGGACTACATCAATATACCGAATGCAAAGAAGCCTCTTAGTATTGCTGTGTTTGGTCGGCCCGGTAGTGGAAAGTCTTTTTGCGTAAAAGAAATCGCTCAAAATGTAGCTCCAGAAAAAATCAAGCCTCTCAAATATAATCTATCTCAGTTTGGAACGGCAGAAATATCATCGCTAAATCGTTTTTTCCATGAAATTGAGGATTATGTTGCGGCTGGTAAAGTTCCAATCACCTTTTTTGATGAGTTTGATTCTTTAAATTTGGATTGGATAAAATTCTTTTTAGCACCGATGAAAGACGGTGTATATTCAGAAAAAGGTATTCTACATCCACTTGGAAAATGTGTTTTCGTTTTTGCAGGTGGAACCAGTTATTCACTTGCCGATTTTGTCGAAAAGTCGGGTGACGATGCCGCGACTAAAAAGGAGCCTGATTTTTTAAGTAGACTAAAAGGGTATATTGATATTCCCAATATTGATTTGTCCAAAGAATTAAACTTTTCTGTAAGAATGTTGGTTGCTATTAGGCACGCTATTATGTTGCCAGGTGCTTTGAAAAAAGCCGGAAAAGATGGTGTACATCTAAGTAATCCTGTTATTTCGGCGTTACTCAATGTCCGCGAATATAAACATGGTGCAAGGTCGATGCAAGCAATTATCGGTATGAGCCAAAAACCTACCCGTTCTATACTTGAAATTTCAGACTTGCCACATCAACAACAACTTAGCCTTCATGTTGATCTTAATGATTTTATAACCTGCTCGGAAAGAGGTTTGTTACAATATGAGGTTAAAGGTCAATTGGCGAGAGCATTGGCTTGGAATACTAATGAGCAAATATGGGGGGATTTGAAAAGAGATTCGCAAGAGGATTATTATAAGAAAGCAGCCGATCTTCTTGATTATGTGACCGACGAATTAGATTTACGAGTTGGATTATGTGGAGATACAAGAAAAGTTCCATCCCACAAAGATGATCCCGAAATCACTATAATCATTCCATCAGAATTAGGCCCTTCAAATTGGTGTGAACTTGCAAAAAAAGCAATTCGTTTGAATGAAGAAACAGATCCTGACATAGATTTATTAAAGAAAACAATTGATTGTCGAAAATTTATCAGCAGTTTCCAATCGTGCCAAAACCCGTAACGCCGAGACTATAGTGTTTACGGGTTAATTTTATGAGGATTGAAAAAGTGTCCTTTCGTAATAACCGCATTTTGGATATCATTGTCACGTAATAACAGCGATGCTCGAATTTTTAGGGGTATTGTAGCCGAAAGGGAAATGGATGCTATAATAACTGTGACGTAATAGCCGTAACGCTCGAATTCCTAGGAGGTATTGTAGCTGAAAGTGTGATAAACTACAGTTATGCTCATTTTTTGGTTACTCAAATTATGAAGTGTGTGTCGAGGCTTGTGTTTGCGGAGGGGAAAATGAAAAAAATAAGTAAAGTAAAGCCAGTTTGGGATGGCGGGGAAAGGTAATAGCATATATGGGCGATTGCACGCGTCGAGTAAATAGTACACAATCCAAAAATAGTACACAATCCAAAAATGGTAGTTGTAGTGTTAAGCATGAAAACAGAAGAGCGATTGTATTGACGGGCGGCGGGACAGCAGGCCATGTCATTCCAAACCTGACCCTTCTGCCTGACCTGCTGGAGGGCGGTTGGGAGGTTCACTATATCGGCGGGAAAAAAGGGGCCGAATCCGACCTTGTACCAAGGGACAAGCTTATATACCATGAAATATCGACTGGCAAGCTGCGGCGGTATTTTGACGTAAAGAACTTCACCGACCCGTTCAGGGTCGTTGGTGGGGCAGCCCAATCATTGGCTATCATTTCAAAGGTGAAGCCTAACGTAATATTCTCAAAGGGCGGTTTCGTTTCCGTGCCAGTTGTTGTAGCTGGCAGGATGCGCAATGTGCCTTCAGTGATACATGAGTCCGATATGACGCCGGGGCTTGCAAATAGGATGTCTGCTCCGTTCGCCCGCAAAATATGTGTTTCCTTCAAACAGACTCTCGGGTATGTTCCAAAGGGGAAAGGCGCTTATACTGGTGCGCTCGTCAGAAAAGAGCTTAATTCGGGGGATAGGGGGGAGGGCTTCAAATTATGCGGGTTCGACGGCGGGAAGCCAGTCCTGCTTATTACGGGGGGCAGCCTGGGATCGGCGAATATTAACAAGCTGATAAGAGCCGCATTGGGCGATCTTTTAAATAAGTTTGATATTGTACACATTTGCGGGAAGGGGAACCGCGACAATGCCCTCGACGGCGTCGCCGGATATGCCCAGTTCGAATACGTAACCGAACAACAGCCCCATTTGTACAAAATTGCCGACGTTACAGTTTCAAGGGCTGGTTCAGGCGCGATATTTGAGTTCCTCAGCCTCCAGATGCCCGCGCTCCTGATTCCGATCCCGAAGACCGCGTCAAGGGGCGACCAGATTCTGAACGCAGTAGAATTCAAGAAAGCAGGTTACAGCGCAATGCTAAGCGAGGAGGAAATCACATCGCCTACAGTCGTCGTCGAAAAGATAAACAGCACATTCGAAGATAGGCAAAGGCTTATTCGCAACATGAAAAAGGACGCTACACCCGACGCAAAGGCCGAAATACTGAAGATAATATACGAAGCCGCAGGCACCCCGGTATCCGTATGATTGTTGCAAGCTTTTATGCCATATGCTTATATGCTAAAACCACATTGGAGCGGGAACGATCATAATCAACGGGGGGCGCATGGAAGTAATTTTTTAAATATCGAATGAATTGTAAAAATAAAAGTGCCATTACAATGGTAGCACATAGATATATGATAAAATAACACATTTATGTGTAATATTTGCACAAAGAAGTGGCTATAATTGACATGGGTTTCATGAAAAAGTCACTCCTGATCTATTGTCATTTTTCCTGTTTACGTATAAAATAGACTTATTGCTAAGCATACCGCTATATCCCTATATAGTGTCCGTCGCTTGTTGTTACACTCATTGATTGGGGCTTCTATGGCCTGATCCATGATGCAGCAACCATATACCAGACGATTATAAAAGCTGTTGACAAAAAAGTTGCCGCAACTGCTCCTTGTTGTGGTCCTTATACTGGACGCATATTCTGTTGCGGGCATCTGATGCGGAGAATGTCTGCTTTTACGGTTGATTGCTGCCATGTGCAAAAAAGGGTATACATAATGCATAATGCATAATTGCATAATTGTGGAAATTGATTATGGAATATCGTGTACGGTTGCGGAAATTGATTATGGGTATATCGTGTACGGTTGCGGAAACTGATTATAGGAATATTGTGTACGATTACGGAAATTGATTATAGGAATATTGTGTACGATTACGGAAATTGATTATAGGAATATTGTGTACGGTTGCGGAAACTGATTATGGGAATATTGTGTATGGTTGCGGAAACTGATAATGGGAATACTGTGTGCCATGTGATATGAAAGCGATACCGATGATGATTTCACAGGCTACATTGTTTGCACAAATCTTAGGCGTATAGATACTTTTGGGAGGTTATTTGCATGAACGGAAAAATCCAAAACGGAAAAATCCACAAGGTAAGAGGAACGGAAAAACAGCTTGTGTCGTGGACGTTGTCCTTGATGTTAATACTCGGCATGATTAACGGCATTGGCGTGGCTCCTGCCAGGGCTGATGTAGGGGACGTCTTCACTTTCAACAACGTTGTTTACAGGGTACTGTCTGAATCCGGCGATACCGGGACAGTGCAGGTAGGGAACGGAGGAAGGGCTGTTCCGCTCGAAACGACGTCTGTAACCATCCCTCAGACGGTAACATTCTCAGGCCGGACTTATACAGTTACCAGCATTGGTTACAGCGCATTTTATTTTTGCCGCAACCTGGAGGACGTTGTTATCCCGGACAGTGTAACGTTAATAGACGACTATGCGTTCACCGCTTGTTCCGGCATTGTTGATATAAATATACCTAGGGACATTATAACAATAGGCCATGCAGCGTTCGACGGTTGCAGTAGGATAAAGGGCATTTCCTTGCCCGAAGGGCTCACGAGCATTGGCAATAATGCATTCAATGCCTGCAGTAGCTTGGAAGGCATTGCGTTCCCCAAAACTGTTACATTCATTGGCTACTCAGCGTTCTACAACTGCCCCTATCTGAGGGATGTTACGATCCCGAATAGCGTGACGTCTATAGGCGATGCGGCGTTCAGCAACTGCATCAGGACGTCGAGCATATCCATTGAGAGCGGCAACCTCAACTATGTGAGCGAAGACGGGGTGCTTTACAGCATTGACAAATCGAGACTAATTACCTACCCGGCAGGAAAAGAGAACACTTCGTATAATATACCAAACAGTGTTATGTCAATATCCCGCGCCGCTTTCACCGGCAACACTTTCCTGACGGAAATTAATATCCCTGACAGCGTCAATTCCATCGGCGATTCCGCGTTCCGTGCCTGTTCAGCTCTAAGAAGCATTGAATTCCCTTACGGACTTGAATCCATAAGCAACAACATGCTAACTGATTGTGCCAGCCTAATAAGCATAACCCTCCCCGCGACCATAAAAACTATTAGCAACGCTGCGTTTAGTGGCTGTATAAGCTTGACAAGCTTCGATTTTCCGCGGAACGTGGAAACAATAAACAACACGACTTTTTACTATTGTAGGAACCTGGAAGTTGTGAGGATACCGGACACAGTTACAGCCATTGAAGATTACGCTTTTGCAGGCTGTTTCAGCTTAACCGACGTTTTTTTCGAGTCTGCGATGCCACCTGCCGTCCGCGCCAATGCTTTTGATTCCGTAAGGGTCGGTGCGAGGGCGGTTGTGCCATTTGGAACAATTGCATACGGCGAGGAAGGTTCCCTGTGGAATGGACTGGTCGTTGCGTATGGATCGCCAGAAGATGCGACAATCCATGTTTCACACGCAACAAGCGTGGTAGGCGGCGAAGCGGTTTTGACCGTATCATTGGCTGGAAACCCAGGAATGAAGAGCCTTGGGTTGGGCATTGGTTATGACTCCAGTGCATTGAAGCTTGAAAGCGCGGCATCCGTATGGGCTGGGATGGCATTCACCCCCCCTTCGAATATGACAGCTAACCCATTTAACGTGGTATGGGCAAGCGATACAGGCCTAAACAACAACCAAGATGGTGCAATACTCGAATTAAGATTCTCAGTTTTGCCCGGTGCGGCGAATGGTGCCTACCCAATCACACTTACATATGATCCGCAAAATACTGTTAATGACAATAATATCCAAATTTCGGTTACATTGCTAGACGGCAGTATACTTGTTGGTGAGCCCGATATGCCCGTTCTCGGCGGCACAGTGGCTTTAGGCGGCACGGCAAGGTTCGGCTCATCGCTCAGGGCTGAGACAAATGGGCTGACCGCTACGCAAAACGTTACGCCAGCAATGCTGTCTTTCAGATGGATGCGGGACGGTGCCGATATCCCCGGTGAATACGGCCAGATGTACAATATTCAGCCAGAAGACATCGGAAAGCAAATCTCAGTCGCGGTTACTGCAGAGAATTGCGTAGGGAGAGTGGTTTCCGGCTCGACAGCGGCTGTCGTGATAGGGACAATAAGTGCGCTTCCTTATGTATCAGCAATTGTGAGTTTTAACGATACGGCTGTGCAATCCGTGGATCTATCTGCCATGATATCGGGGTATGTCTATCCGGGCGATGTGCCTACATATGCCCTAAATGGGGATATCACTGGAAATGGCGCGTATGCCATCTCCGAGCTTTCGTTTACACCAGCTGGGATATCCTTCAGGGTGACGGGAGGGACTGAGGGGCAAACAGTTACCATACCCTTGAAGATCAGCGGGTTTCAATACTACAATGATACAACGGTAAATGTGGTTCTGACGCTAACAGAAAAAATTACAATGGTCATCACTGTAGCCGCGCCAGGGGGCATTGTGTATGGGGATGCGCTTGAAGACCCTGTCTCTTCCGTATCGGGAGTTATTGGGGTGCCATACAGTTTCATATACCGCTATGTGGGTACGCTCGCAGGAGGTAGCGGCGGGGGAGGCGGGCTACAGTTCGATTCTGGCAACAAGCCCACTGATCCCGGCACATACTATGTGATGGCAACTCTGGACAGCACTATGTATACGGGCAGCGGCGTCAGCGGCAGTTTCACCATCCAGCCTAAGCCGCTGGGGTGGGCCGCAAATGGGGTTGTCGCCGCAAAACCTTACGACGGCAATATCAGCGCAAATATTGCCACCCAGCCGTCGTTGGAGGGATTGATCGGTGGCGATGCCGTGAATGTGTCAATCGGCACAGTCACCTACACAAGCCCGGAAGTGGGTACGGACACCGTAACGGTTATGGGGTATGGCATCAGCGGGGCTCACACGTGGAAGTATTATGCACCGCTCGAACAGCCAGTATTCACAGTGGGCGGCATCACGGCGGTTATGCCGACACCTACACCGACACCGACACCTACGCCGTCGCCGACGCCTACACCGACTCTGTCGCCGTCACCTATGCCGACTCCGTCACCTACGCCGACACCGTCACCTACACCAACACCGACTCCGTCGCCTACACCGACGCCTACACCTACGCCGACGCCTACACCTACACCGACGCCTACACCTACACCGACGCCTACGCCAACACCGACACCGTCACCTACACCGACG
>Ga0099364_10012793_pt1 | contig 11298 bp, 10 predicted proteins | sample TergutTh196P3_FD_73070 | JGI IMG/M metagenome (GOLD analysis project Ga0099364, IMG submission 73070) | Microcerotermes parvus P3 segment gut microbial communities from Pointe-Noire, Republic of the Congo - Th196 P3 | ecosystem: Host-associated > Arthropoda: Insects > Digestive system > Gut ...
TCTTTCCTTCAAACTTAACTCCATACGTACTCCGGCAATTGGTTTTACCGGTTATTTTATCTTTCCGTATGGTTCGATTTTTATCTTGAGGCATGACTGTTTTATGGTTCGATTTAACGTGAGGCAACTCGTTGCCTTGCCTGCTATAGCAAATTGTTGTATATTTGAGATATGGATCTTGAATATACTTATTGGAAAGCTAAAGACGGTTGGTTTGTAGGTTACCTAAATATTTGGCCTGATCATTTGACACAGGGAAAAGATATACCTGAGCTTGAAGAAATGCTGCTTGATCTCTATGAATTTTACAAAGAAGAACAGGCTGCTTTGGAAACAGTAGAAAAAAGAACGGGCCTTCTTAAGGCATACGCATAACATGAAACGCGGAGCATTATTGAAAATTCTCAAAGCACAAGGCTGTATCTTTGTTAAGCATGGAAGTAAACATGACCAATATATCCAGCCCAGAACTGGAAAAAGAGACCAAATTCCACGGCATCCGCTCATATCTGACGATACGGCTAGAAGTATAATTAGAAACTTATCTTAGGTGAAACTCCTCACTCCTCACTCCTACCTTTACTGTACCGGCCATTCCGCAGTCATGACACGGTTTGTTCCATCAGTAGCCACCGCAACAAACAAGCCATTGCCGTACGTTACGGATCTCCAATTATTGGCTTCCGCAGCTTGTCGGGCAGTCCAGGTTATCCCGTCAGGTGATGTCATGACACGGTTTGTTCCATCCCCAGCCACCGCAACAAACAAGCCATTGCCGTACGTTACGGATAGCCAATTATTTGCTTCTGCAGCTTGCCGGGCAGTCCATGTTATCCCGTCAGTGGATGTCATTACACGATTTGGTCCATAAGCTACCGCAACAAACAAGCCGTTGCCGTACGTTACTGATGACCACCAATTTGCTTCAGCAGCTTGCCGGGCAGTCCATGTTATCCCGTTAGGTGATGTCATGACACGGTTTGTTCCATCCCCAGCCACCGCAACAAACAAGCCGTTGCCGTACGTTACGGATTGCCAAATATTAACTTCCGTAGCTTGCCGGGCAGTCCATTGTCCAGCTGACTGCCATTGCGCTTTAAGGGTGATGTGAACAGTTACTGTATCAACATCAAAATCCCATTCAGCGCCGTCGGCTGCATTGATCCAATGTAAAAAACTGTGGCCTGTTTTGGTTGTGTGTTGGGACGAGTGTCCCTGGTTTTTTCGCATTTTCAAAAACAGCCATTGCCGTAGTAAGCGCAAGATACGCGGTGCTCAGGCCGCTGTTGTTGGTAATGGCATTTTCCGCCGCCGTTATCGCATTATTCAGCGCGTTCATTTCCGATTGCGTTACCCAATAAGCGTTTTGACCCACATCATTGCCGTTGGTACTGATTGCTATACCAGCTTTGAGATCATTTGCATCGTCAATAAGGTTTTGCAGGGCTACTGCATCTACGGTTAATTGGCCATCCTGTTTTGCTGCGTTAAATGTGTTAATTGCTGTGTTAAGTGTTATTGCGGCAATATCCAGCTCCAACTGTTCCACAGCATTGGTTCTGACTGTTTCAGCTGCGCCAATGGCAATGTCAAAAGCATTCATTACACTTGCACTTACCCATTGCACCACTGAAATCACATCGTTGCCGTTTACGCTGACTACGACTCCGGTTTTTGCGGCTTTGGCAGTGGTTATTGCCGTATCAAGCGCTGCATAGTTGAGGCTGCCGTTGCCATTCGGGCCGTCACCGCAACTAGTCAGAAACAGGGTACAACAGAGGATAATAACAGTAAAAAGGGTTAAAAAAGAAAAGTGTCTACTTAAGGTTAAAACGGAAAACGGAAAACGGCTCTTTGAACGCTACCATATTTTCACTGTGCATATCAAGGGTCTTTTTCATAACTATGCTCCTTTGTTTTGATTTTCTTGATGTTAGAAATATAGCATTGCGGAATGAGAGTGTCAAGCAACTAACTTATTAATTACGTAAATCAATTTTTCTCACTTTTAAATCACTCGATTTTTTTCACGCAGAGGCGCAAAGTTCGCGGAGGAAGAGGAGAAGTGATGTATGAACATAATCGTATCTTCTCTGCGTGCTTGGCGTTCTCTGCGCCTCCGCGTGAGGAAACGGGAGGAATGCTGTTTATAAATACTCAAGAAAATTCTTCCGGTTAATCACATGAAAATCTATATGCGGGTACGCTTTTTTAAACGCAGCAGGGCAGAATGTTTTTTTTCGGTCATTCCATTTAAATTCATAGGCGGTATACATGCCGTCTGATTCATGGATAAGATCAATTTCCTGCTGCTGTTTGTTCCGCCAGAACCATCTGCGTGCAAATTTATTTGTGTACAAATCTTTTTTGAGCAGTTCCGCCATCATGAAATTTTCCCACAGTATACCAATGTCGTTACGCAGTTCCAGAGGGTTGAATGCGGAAATTAAAGCGTTACGCACACCGTTATCAAAAAAATATATTTTTTTGCTTGCTTTTAACTCATCACGAAGATTGTTGCTATAAGAGGTAACCCGGTAAATGACAAATGCTTTTTCCAAAAGCTCGATATATTTTTCCACTGTTTTACTGTCCAGTCCCATAATACTTCCAATTTCAGAATAAGAAACCTGAGACCCTGCCTGAAATGCAAGGACCTGTAACAGTTTGGTAATTTTCTCGGCTTTGTGCAGTTTTTCCCACACCAGAACATCTTTATATAAATAACTGTTTACCAATTCCAAAAGCCGCTCTTTTTCTTCTCCCGGATTAAGGGCAACTTCGGGATAATACCCGTAAATCAACCGGGTTTCCAGATGTTTCATTTCTTCTACAACACTGGTTTCGTCAGCCATTTCCATAAATGAAAAAGGCAGCAGTTGGTACTCCCATTTTCTGCCGGTTAACGGTTCGTTAACTTTGTTCGCAAGATCAAATGATGAAGATCCTGTAGCGATTACTTTTATCCCCGCAAGATAGTCGGTAAACATTTTTAATTTAATTCCAATATCCTGTATCATTTGCGCTTCATCAAGCACGACAATTTTCTTGCTGCCGATTAACGGTTTTATTGTTGCCTCGGAAATATCGTTAAAAATTGCCTGTGTTTGGGCTTGATCACCATTAAGCCACAGCACATTGGTATCATCTTTAAATAAATGCTTAAAAAGGGTAGATTTACCCACCTGTCTGGGCCCAAAAAGAATAATGTCTTTGTTATCAGACAGCTTTTGCTGTATTAATTGCTCTACAGATCTGGTGATATATGCGCCCATACCCCCATTGTAGCCCAAATTCCAAAAAAGTCAATACTTTTTTGGAATATATTCCGAAAAAGTTACAACTTATTTGGAATATCCCTACTCCCACACACATCAGCACCAACTTTGTTGGAAACCCCACAAGCTCTGATAACAACAGTCTTTATCACTATTCACTTTTAACTTTTAACTTGATATTATCAAAGCCACAGTACGGAACAAGCGCTGTTGGTATCCGCACAGAGCCGTCCGCCTGCTGGAAATTTTCCAGTATGGCGATGATGGCGCGGGAAACGGCTATCGCAGTGCCGTTGAGCATATGGACAAACTTGTTTTTACCGTCATCGTCCTTGTACCGGATGTTCAGGCGGCGTGCCTGGTAATCGGTACAGTTTGAGGTTGAAGTTACTTCGCCCCAGTCGCCGCCATTGCGTCCGGGCATCCAGGTTTCCAGATCCCACTTACGGTAGGCGGGTGCGCCAAGGTCGCCGGTACAGGTGTCCACAACACGGAAGGGGATGTCCAGACCTGCAAAAATTTCCTCTTCAATGGCGCGCAGTTCTTCATGGAACCTGTCTGATTCTTCGGGCAGACAGTATACGAACATTTCCAATTTGGTGAACTGGTGTACCCGGTACAGGCCTTTGGAGAACTGGCCTGCGGCACCTGCTTCACGGCGGAAACAATGGGAAAGACCCGCCAGGCGAAGGGGCAGTTTTTCTTTGGCAAGAATCGTGTTGGCATAATAACCACCCAGGGTGATTTCAGCGGTTCCCACAAGGCAGGAATTTTCGCCTTCAAGTGTATACACATTTGATTCCGCGCCCCTGGGATTAAAGCCAATGCCTTCAAGAATTTCTTCGCGGGCAATATCGGGAGTGATAAAGGGGGTAAAGCCTTTTTTGGTTAACATATCCAGCGCATACCGTACAAGGCCAAGTTCCAGAAACACCCCTTCGTTTTTCAAATAATAAAATTTGGTGCCTGACACCTTTGTCGCCGAATCAAAGTCAACGATGTCCAGGTCCTGCCCAAGCTTGACATGGTCTGAGGGCTCAAAATCAAATACCGGCGGCTCCCCTACCCGCTTTACTTCAAGGTTATCTTTATCTTCACTGCCTATGGGTGCGTTGGGGTGCGCCATGTTGGGAATTTTCCGGGCCTCGGTTTCAAGTTCTTGTTCGGCTGCGGCTAAATCAGCTTCGGCAGCGGCAATTTCCTCTTTAAGTTTTTTTCCTTCCTCAATGAGTGAGTTTCTTTCCTCCGGTGAGAGTTTTCCTTTCATGGCGGCGGCGTTGGCATTGCGTTTTTGCTGAAGCGATTGCAGGGCGGTAGTAAGCTCTGTGCGGTGTGAATACAACCGTGCAACTGCCCGGGCATCGGCCCGCATACACCGGTTGGCGATATTCACCGTCACCGCGTCAGCATTTTCAGCGATAAATCGGTAATCAAGCATGGATTTAGTATACAGGGATAGGGGATTAGAGGCTAGTGCAATTCGGCTACTTTTATATCTTATGTATGTGTGATAAAATATATTGAACTAAATGTAATTTTAGTATAGCTGAAAATTATCGAAAAGGAGAGTAAAAAATGAAAGAGAACAAAGAACTAAGGGCATTAGCCCGGTCTCAGTTGAAAGGAAACTGGGGACTTGCTATCGGTGTGGTACTGGTATTTTCCCTGATTATTGGCTTTTCAAGCATTGTATTCGTTGGACCGCTTGTTTTGGGAGGGCCGTTGGTTTTGGGCCTCGCATGCTTTTTCCTGAAAAAAGCAAGGGGAGAAACCGTTCAATTCAATAACCTGTTTGAAGGGTTTAATGATTTTGTGGCAAGTCTTGTACTTTATCTGTTACAGTTACTTTTCATATCGCTTTGGTCTTGTTTATTCTTTATTCCCGGAATGATTAAGTCCTTAAGCTATTCAATGGCATTCTATATTTTAAAAGACAATCCCGGACTTGGGGGAAACGAAGCAATAACGAGAAGCCGTAAAATGATGAATGGTTACAAATTCAAATTATTCTGTCTCTACTTTAGTTTCATTGGCTGGATTTTATTATGTTTCCTGACTTTTGGTATTGGTTTTATCATCCTGTTACCGTATATAGAATTGAGTACTGCGAATTTTTATGAAGATCTAAAGAAAAATCAGCAGGATTCCTAAAGATCTGAACGTAATGCCGGAAGCGGCATATTTAACGAGGCGGCTGATAACCGGCTTCATCGTAAAACGGCTCTGACAGCCCGCAGCTTTACCGCTGGACGAGCGGTAAGGCGGCGGGTTTAATTTTTACCTGATAATTGTTTTTGCTTATTAATATCGGCGGCTAATTTATTTTTCCAGACATCAAGTTTTTTTTGCACGTTTTCCGCATCACTCTGTTTTCCGGTAAGGATGTTTATTCGTTTCAAAGCGGAAAGATAGTTAATGCCGGTTTTAAAATCATCGGGATTGCTTGTGGACAATTCATATTTATCACGGTAGCGATCCGCTGCCTGCATGAGAAGATTTTTGACCAGTGTTATATGAAAATTCGTTGCTCGGTAATGAGGAGACTGCATGTTGCTGTTTTTCATGACATCTCTGAGGTTTAATAAATTTTTCGCAACAATTGCAAAACGCCCTTCCAGTTCAACAAAACTCCATTTCCACTTTGATGTATCTCCATAGGCATTTTTCAATAATTGGATTGCAAGACCCATTTTTTGCAGCAGTAAGTAGCGTTGCTCGGGAGTAATGGAATCAATGGTTTCCAGCTTTTTTTCATAATCCGAAAATGACACATCAAGAAATGTACTGACTGTATCCTCAAGGTATTTTATGCTTTTAGTCAGGGATTTTCGTGCATCGTTAAGTGCGTCTTCGTTTTTTTGATCCAGAACAGATTGAGAAACTCCGTTAATAACCAGAAAATAAGATGTTATATTAAGCATCATATCTACCAGTTCGTACCGTTTAAGTTCCGGGTCCTGGGTGTTGTTGTCTATATCGGCGCGCGCCTTATTCTTCTGCTCAAACAGAATATTAATGGTATCCTGATACGGTTTAATATATTCATTGTAACGTGTCCGGTCTTTTTCGGTTGTTATCATTAATAACCTCTGTGACCGTATTTTACAATCAAATCATCGGCATGGGCAAGTGCCGCCTCACCGGAGTCCCCTGCAAGCATACGGGCTATTTCCTTTCGCCTTCCGTCTGCACTTAATGGTCCGACCCCGGTAAATGTTCTGCCCCTCTCTGTTCGTTTTTCAACCTTGAAGTGATTACCGGCGCGTACCGCAATACTGGCAAGATGGGTAACACAGAAAATCTGCAGCCGTTCACCGATTTTCTCCAGGTACTCCCCTACCGCAAGCGCCACTTCACCGCCAATTCCCGCATCAATTTCGTCAAACACGAGGGTTTCAATACCGTCTTTTCCGGGGTTACCGTCTGAATTTGCCGAAAGGATTGACTTGATTGCAAGCATAACACGTGAAAGCTCTCCGCCGGAGGCAACCCGCGAAAGGTCTTTTAGCGGCTCACCAGAATTGGCCGAAATGAGGAATTCCACATCTTCCGCTCCCCACGGACCGCAGATAAAAGCTTGCGTACCGTCTTCTCGTCCCTGAAGGGACATGGTTTTGGGTATTATCGACGGTGAAAAACGCGCGCCGGGCATCCCCAGCCGTTTGAGTATGGCGCCGGTTCGCTGGCCAAGAGCTGCGGCAGCGGCGATACGTTTCTGCCGCAAAGCAGCCGCACGGGAGGCAGTTTCTTTTTCCATTTCGGCAATTTCGGCTTTAAGCTTTTCCCGGTTTTCTTCAGTGTTGGCAAGGGCTTCTATTTCCGCTTCGGCTTCTGTTTTGTATGCCAGAATGGCTTCTTCCGTCTGACCGTATTTTTTACCAAGCCTGTATAAGAGTGCAAGACGCTCATCTATTAATTCCTGGCGCCGGGGATCAAACCGCAGGCTGTCACGGTAAGAACGGAATTCACCGGCAATGTCCTGTACTTCATAAAACATATCCTCAAGGCGTTTTTGGAGACTGGCCAGAGATGAATCTATTAATACAGCGCTGTCAAGCGCATTACGGGCATGGCGCATCAGGCTGAGTACCGATGATTCTTCGCTGTCAAACAATGAATCGGCGGCGGCACTTGCATGGTTGGCAAGTTTTTCAAAACCGGAGAGCATCTGGGATTCATTTTCAAGTTCGCGTATTTCGCCGCAGCGGGGAGCAGCGGCGGTAATTTCATCTACCGCGTAACGCAAAAGTTCCAGTTTTGTTTCACGATCTTTTTGAGAGTTGAACGAGGCTTCAAGAGCTTTCCGTTTTTCGGTAAGATCTATAAATATTTTTGAGTAGGCAAGCACTTCGTCTTCAATGCCGGCAAAACGATCAAGATAACGTCGGTGGTTTTCTTTTCGCAGAAGCGATTCGTGATCATGCTGACCGTGGAGATCAAATAGCAATGACATAAAACCGGAAAGATCGGTTTTTGTTACCGGTGTTTCCTGTATGAATGCAGAACTCCTGCCCGATGTTTTAATGGTACGCCTGACAATGATCGTATCTTCATCGCAGTTAATGTCCCGGCTTCTCAGCCATTCCATGGCTTCGGTATTATCCTTGTTGATTGATACCACGGCACAAACACTTGCTTCGTCACTGCCGGATCGAATAACATCCGGTTCTGTTTTTCCTCCCATGAGAAAGCTTAAAGAACCTACAATAATGGATTTACCGGCTCCTGTCTCACCGGTAAGCACATTAAACCCGGATCGGAAAGACAGAGAAATGGAATCGATTAGTGCATAATTCCTGATAGTGAGTTCTTCAAGCACCTGCGCCTCTTTCGGAACCGGCATCTTCTCCGGAGCCGGCACCCCACGATAATTTTCTTTGCAGGGCGGTATAGTAGGCAGGGCGACCTGTAGTAATCAGCCGGGCATAGTGATGGGAATGCCGAATAATGATTTTGTCCCCGCCTTCCAGTTTGAAAGAATCTTGCCCATCAACGGTGAGCAAAACTCCCGAACGCTGTTCTTTTTCCACAGTTATATGCAATGTATGCCGTGACGGGAGTACCAGAGGGCGGTTTGACAAGGTAAATGAACAAATGGGACTGATGATTTGAGCTTCCATTTCAGGATCAAGGATAGGGCCGCCGGCTGCCATAGAATATGCGGTTGAGCCGGTCGGAGTAGCGATGATAAGCCCATCGGAACGGTAATAGCCAAGATTGGCAAATTCGCCCGCTGCCGCTTCTGTTTCGACTTTGAGACGTATAAGTTTGGCAATTCCCAGTGATGTTATTACCACATCGTTCAGGCAGGTATTGGAATATACGGATTTCCCATTTCTTTTAATATAAAATTCCAGCATGCACCGGAGCGAAATCCGCGCTGTATTACACAGCCAGCGCTCATAGGCATCAAGCCATTGATTTCTATCAACACCGGCCAGAAACCCCAGTGTACCAAGATGAACGGGCAGTATCGGTGTACCGAAAGCGGCAAGAAGCCGCGCAACATACAGCACAGTCCCGTCACCGCCCAGGCTGAAAGCTATCGTGTATTTGTTTGATGGTGAAAATGCCCGGCAGTCATCTGTTGAAGAAACTGTTACCTGTACTCCCCGGTTTTTCAGTTCTGAACAGATTTCTTCAGAGACTGCTTTTGAGTTTTCTTTGTGATGATTAACAAACAAAACTGCATTTTGCACCATAACTGTCCTTTTTCTTACGGAAGGGTCATTATTAACCTGGATACCCGCTGCGCATCCTGGGAACGCAGCCTTGGATAGAGGGGAAATAAAACGGTACGCAGCGACAATGAATAACTTGCCGGACACAGTACTGAATCGCTTATTCCCGCTCCCGCAAGACTTTGTTCAAAAGCATTCTCAACTATTATTTCCTTTTTTCTGGCATATGCCGTTACATCCTTCATTCCAGCTTCCAGTACCAATGAGAATGCATAATTATTGTACTCAATACCGTTGTCAATGGGAATAAATCTCTTATGCCTGGTATGAAGGCTTGCCTGTGTATATGATTGAGCCAGTTCCTGACGTCTTGCATGATTTTTTGCCGCTTCTTTAAACTGAATTACTGCCAGTGCTGCGTTTATGTCAGGAAGGCAGTATTCCGGCGGGATATTGCTGTTGTTTCGCAAAACAGAGCCTTCTTTTCTGTTCATGGCAAAAACAAGCGCGCCTCCTCCCGACGTTAACATATCCCTTTCCTCAAGTCCCATGACAGTAAACCCACCGTTTGCAGCCGGTAAGCTGTGAACCGGTAATGAAGCATTCGTGTCCTGCTCTGAATGAGGCGGAGTATAACTTTGCGAAATATCTTCAATTACGGGAAAACCAAGAGCGCAAATCGAAGCGGTATCCGGTACATATCCCAATGTATGATGCAATATGATGCAGCGGGGCCGGACACCAGCCGGTTTTGCAGCTATTGCTTTTTCAATGCTTTCGCAGCTTATGCAGGGGAATGAATACGATACATCGCAAAATAATGGTGTCAGGCGCAAGTCGGACAGCACCTGCGCATAATAACGGGGTGAAAGAGCGGAAATCAATATCCCGTCTCCGTCCTGCAGATCAATTGATTTTAGCGCGAGGTGCAGTGCAGTGGCAGGGCTTCTTAATGCCAGGGCAAAATCAAAACGAAGATGTTCTTTCGCGATTTGCAAAAGATGACGGGAACGCTCCCCGGGACCAATTCTGTCCTCCACCATTGCTGTAAGGACAGCGTCCATTTCTTTTCGTCTGATGGTTGGTGAATGGATTTCAATTTTCATTACGGAGAAAAACTCTTAACGTCTTAGCTCAGCTATTTTTTGGAGTTCTCTTGGATTAAACAGATCGCGGATATTCAGGATTATTAAATATCCCTGATCCTGGCGAACCACACCCCGAATATATTCTGCGCCTATTCCGGAAAGCATTTGGGGCGGCGGCTGTACATCCTCTTTTTCAATAGTGATAACCCGCGAAATTCGGTCGATAATTATTCCGAGTTTCATTCCGTCAATATCAATGATAACAAAACCTGACAAGAGTTCGTCTTCTTCGGAAGTTACCAGCTTTTTAAGATGAAAACGCCTGTGTAAGTTGATAATGGGTATAATCTCGCTTCTCAGGTTGAAAATGCCTTCTACATATGCCGGAGCATTGGGAATTGTCCGGATTGACTGTACCCGAACGATCTCTTTGACATCCATAATATTAATGCCGTAAAGCTCTTCTCCCAGATGAAAAGTTACCAATTGATTTGCTTCAGCCATAAATCCCCCTTGGGTGCATTACGCTCCCATTTCCAATATATCATTGGAAAGTTTATTGTTCAAGTATAGTAGTTAAAAAAACAACCCCGTCTTTTATAGACGGGGTTGATGTTTCGGTAAGATATTTATCTGCTTACCGCTTAATCTCTGACCCAGACTTGCCCAATACCTATTGAGCCAAGCCTTTGTATGGCATAATGCACATGAGATGCATGAACATTTACAGCAAGAACCCTGATCATATTTTCGTACTGTTCTAATCCAGCTTCAAAACCCGCAATTTGCAATTGTCTTGCGGCTCGGGTAGCGCTCTCCATACCGGAATATGAGCCAACCTGCAAACGATATACCCTGTTGGTATTCGGGTTAGGATAACCCGGAATTACCTGCACCGGGTGTACCGGCGGGCCAAACAGCGGATACCAATTATCAACAGGCAGCATTGCTTGAATCGGCGGCTCTGGCGGCGGCGGAGGAGGCGGTGGTGGTGGCGGAGGAGGTGGTGGTGGCGGCGGTGGTGGTGGCTCCGGCGGCAATGGCGGTTCTGTACGTGCATCTCTGGCTTCCATTGCCATCAAGGTAAGCCAAGCGAGATAATCCAAATCAACGCGGCCTTTATTGGGATCTGCCTGCGGTGTTTCAGGACTCGTAATGTAATTATATATGGTAATTACAACCGGCTGCGCCTGTGCCGGCGGTGGTGGCGGGGGTGGCGGTGGGGGCGGGGGTGGGGGGGGCGCCGGTGCC
>Ga0099364_10012794_pt1 | contig 11296 bp, 13 predicted proteins | sample TergutTh196P3_FD_73070 | JGI IMG/M metagenome (GOLD analysis project Ga0099364, IMG submission 73070) | Microcerotermes parvus P3 segment gut microbial communities from Pointe-Noire, Republic of the Congo - Th196 P3 | ecosystem: Host-associated > Arthropoda: Insects > Digestive system > Gut ...
TCAAACTCGCTACCGAAAACCACATGAACATGCTCACCCAACACCCTGATCGCGTCCAATCTTATTTCAATGATCCTAAAACCAAATATGCCGCATAATATTCAATACTTAATGGCCGGGTGAATAATTGCCGGAGCAATAGGATGAGTTCAGCGAATTCAAACTTCTTCTTGAGTCTGCTGCAAATACAACTTCTCTGGAAAAATGCTGGGGCGGCCAACATTTAATTCAACCCGGACACGCTAAACGCGCCGCTTAATTCAAACGTTAAAGGCGCGTATTGAGTGATCCCCGGCCTTGGTCTTACCTAAGGGACCTAAGCCAGGGCTTGCTGCGTCGCATTGGTCAAGGCACTTACAGCACCGCCGCAATCGCCTTCGCCACCAGGGGCAGGTTCTTGTTGTTCAAAGCCGCAACGTTGATGCGGCCGGAGGAAACGGCATAAATGCCGAACTCGACCTGGAGCCGTTCGACCTGTTCCTTCGTCAATCCCGTGAAGGAGAACATGCCGCGTTGCTTGGCGATAAAGGAGAAATCTTTCGACACGCCTTCGGCCTTGAGCGCCTCCGCAAGGCCCGTGCGCATGTCGCGGATGCGATTCTTCATGCTGGCGAGTTCCTCTTCCCAGAGCGCCCTCAATTCCGGGCTGCCGAGGACGGCGGCCACGATGGCCCCGCCGTGCGTGGGCGGGTTGGAATAGTTGGTACGGATGACGCGCTTGACCTGAGAGCCGACCCGCCCCGCTTCTTCCTTGCTCGCGGTGACGATGGACAGCGCCCCCACTCGCTCGCCATACAGAGAAAAATTCTTGGAGAACGAGGAAGCAACGAAGAACTGCACCCCGACATCCGCGAAGGCGCGCACGGCGGCGGTATCTTCCTCGATGCTGTCGGCGAAACCCTGATAGGCCAGATCAAGGAAAGGCACGAGGTTCTTTTCCTTACAGATCGCGGCGACTTCCTGCCACTGGTTGCCGATGAGATCGGCCCCGGTCGGGTTGTGACAGCAGGCGTGCAACAGCACGACGGACAGCGCCGGCAGAGTGTTGAGCTTCTGCTTCATGGCGGCAAAATCGACGCCGCGCGTGGCCGGATCGTAGTAGGGATACGTTTCGACCGGGAAACCGGCCGACTCAAACAGCGCGCGATGGTTCTCCCAGGAAGGGTCGCTGATATAGAGCGTGGTTTGCGGCAGAAGCTTTTTCAGGTAATCCGCGCCGACCCTCAGTGCGCCCGTGCCGCCCAGCGCCTGGATGGTAATGACGGAACCATCGTCCGCCCGCGCCGAACCCTTGCCGAAAAGGAGATCGCGCACGGCTTGGTTGTAGGCGACGTTCCCGTCGATAGGCTGATAGCCGCGAGCAGGCAGCGCCTTCATGCGCGCTTCTTCGGCGGCTTTCACGGCGGCAAGCAACGGCAGCTTACCGTTGCCGTCGTAATACACGCCGACGCCAAGATTCACCTTTCCGGCGCGCGTATCGGCATTGAAGGCTTCGGTCAGACCGAGAATGGGATCGCGGGGAGCCATTTCGACGGCGGCAAAAAGTGAGGCGGACATGTTTTCTCCAGTGTTCAGTGACAAATGTTGGGGGGACGCGCCAGGTTCGGGAATAAACATCCTGAGCCGACAGTCAGATAAAATGCAACAATACATAATATAACCATCTATCCTTGCTGTCCATTGAGGCGGCAGATCAATCACACAAAATCCTTGTGTCATGTTCAACGCGCCGGAGTGACCGCTCATGCAAGCCAAGAGAATGTTTCTAGCCCCTATCACGATACCAGCATCAGAAGCGCAACGCGAAGACAAAGAATAATGCAGCCGATCAGTTTTCACGCCGGTGAGTCTGGCAGGTTTGTTTGAGGATGGGTTATGCCCGTCGAGCATTACGAAAACTTTCCTGTCGCCTCCTTCCTGTTGCCGAAGGCGTTGCGTTCGCCCATCGAGGCCATTTATCGCTTTGCCCGCGCGGCGGATGACATTGCGGACGAAGGCGAAACCTCGCCGGAAGAGCGCCTTGCCGGTCTTGCCCGCTTTCAAACGGAACTTGATTTGCTGCAACGAGGCGAGACAAGCGACCATCCCGTTTTTCAGCAATTAGCGCCAGTTATCGCGCGTTATGAACTGCCGATTGCGCTTTTTCGGGATTTGCTGGATGCTTTTGCCCAGGATATCCGCAAAAAACGTTACGCGAATTATGCGGAACTGCTGGACTATTGCCGCCGTTCCGCTAACCCGGTAGGTAGATTGGTACTGGATCTGTTGGGCGAGGATAATGACGTATGGCTTAAAGAATCAGACGCCATCTGTTCGGCGTTGCAACTCATTAATTTCTGGCAGGATGTGGCGCTTGATTGGCAAAAAGGGCGGGTCTATCTACCGCGGGATGAGATGGAGCGTTTTGGCGTTCTGGAGGCGGATATTGCTGCGGGTAGGCAGAATGCAGCCTGGCGTGATCTCATGCGTTTTCAGGTGGAACGCGCCCGCGCCCTGATGGTAAGCGGCGCGCCGCTTGCCCGCCGCCTGCCGGGGCGCCTGGGCTGGGAAATTCGCTTTACTGTTCAGGGCGGTTTACGAATTCTGGAAAAAATCGCCGAGGCCGATTACGATGTATGCAGCCGTCGCCCGGTGCTGAAAGGACGCGACTGGCTTATCATTGCTGTTCGCGCCATTGCAGGTAAATCAACATGACGCCGGACGAATACTGTCGCCAGAAAACCGCTGCCAGCGGTTCCAGCTTTTTTTGGGGTTTTTTGTTTCTTCCCCGCGAGAAGAAACGAGCCATGCACGCGCTCTATGCTTTCTGCCGGGAAGTGGATGATGTCGTGGATGAGTGTCGTGATCCTATGCTTGCCGCAATCAAGCTGGCCTGGTGGCGGGAAGAAATCGAGCGGGTTTTTATAGGCAAGGCGGAGCATCCGGTTGGGCGTGCGCTGACTAATTCCGTGCAAGCGTTTCAACTGGAGAAGGAAAATTTTCTGGCGATAATTGACGGGATGGAAATGGATTTGCGCCAGAATCGCTATTCGGATTTCGAGAGTCTTTCGCTTTATTGCTATCGCGTTGCCAGTGTTGTCGGTCTCCTCTCCGCCCGGATTTTCGGCTATCGGGATGAAAAAACTTTTGCCTATGCCCGCGATCTTGGCATGGCTTTTCAGTTGACCAACATCATCCGCGATGTGGGCGAAGATGCAGAGCGGGGGCGCATTTATCTGCCGCTTGATGAGCTGGCGCGTTTCGGGGTGACTGAAGCCGATATTTTAGAAGGCCGTCAGACGGCGGCATTCATCGAATTGATGCGGCATCAGGCGGAGCGAGCGGAAGGGTTTTATAGCCGCGCATTAAATGCGCTTCCCGCAGGCGATAAGGCAGCCCAACGTCCCGGCCTTGTCATGGCTGCCATTTATCGGGCATTGCTTAAGGAAATCGTCGCAGCAGATTTTCCTGTGCTGACAAGCCGGGTGCGCCTTACCCGGTTATTCAAGCTCTGGCTCGTCGTTCGGACATGGGCAGGCGTGTTGCCGTAGGCGGGATATAGTAATTCGTTCAAATATAGCGATTTTTCGCAAATATAGTGCTTTTCGTAGATAAAAGTACATCAAGTGTTTAGAGGATACTATTTTTGCCGCTGAATTAGCGTACTTTTATTTACGGAAAGCACTATAAAGCTATAAACCCGTAGGCTGGGATGGAATGAAATGGAATCCCAGCTTCAAGCAGGAAATCCAAAACTACATAAGGTCTATGAATAATTGGCGTACCACAAAAAATATCATACCCAACAGCATGGCCACAACAATAAAGTATAAAGTTTTTGCATTCATGCACCCAAAAAATTTTCTCTCAGTAGCAAAGTCAATTTTTCCGCACTTAGGACAAGTTACCTTGACATAGGTATCAAAATCAACATTAGGATTCTCTGAGGAAAGCTCGTCTAATGCTCCGCTTAGAACATATAGATGGAACAGATGATTACATTTTGAGCAACAGTGAAACCCTTCGTTTTTTCTCACAGCAATCTCCCTTACAGTCTTAAATTATGATTGATAATAAGTTTGTGTACCAACATCTTTTCTGAATAAAATACAAGAGGCATCGTATTTATCAGAGTCGTAAATTCTCGCATGGGTGTAAAACCTCTCATATTCAACCTGTTGGTTGAGATATTCAATCAGTCTTTTGTTTTTTAATGTGCATTCCTGCGATACGTTTTCCCAAAGCATGGGGAATTCACAGCTCTCATTTGGATTGGGTGTGTGCAAATATAGCGCGTCTCCTGCGCTATCATAATCATGTATCATTGCGAAAAGCTGAAAATCTTTTTGTAAAAACTTTACTTTGTTGACTAATATTTCAAAATGACGGAAAAGTTTATCTAAATGCGGTCTTCTCCATGAAAAATTACCATTGCCAAATCCTTCCCAGTCAAAATGATCATGTCAATGGTCAAACCACGCATCCTGGTTATTTTGAAAATCAAACAAATAAGGCGGCCATTTTTCAAAATCATTTTCAATCGCAAGGTTTTTATAATACCTGCGAAATTCTTTCTGTTTTTCTGAATTGCGCTGGTTATGAATAGCGCGCGCTTTCCTACCTTTTTTCATTTCCGTTTCAATATGGAATTGACGGCTTTTTTTCCGTCAGAGTTCAAAAATGGGAGCAACTCTTTGTAAGGGACGATAAACGACTTCGGGGCATCCCCCATACCTGGCTCTTCAACCTCATCAATATGAAGACCATTTTTACCCAGCGTTATTGTGAAATAAGAATATTCCGGAGGCTCTTCTGATTTATACAGAAACTTCTTTAATTCCAGAGGCAACCGCGAGTAATTATCATCACTTGAATTACCCTCAAACCACTGCCAGAAATTGACTTCCTCTCCGGTTTTGACATTCCAGGCGCGATGCCATGTTTGCGGCGCGGTAGAGCAGGATTCTCCATAGGGCCACCACGCATCGAACTGGATGTTGACGAAATTGGAATCCCAATATTTTACCGGCCCGGCAGTAACCAACATACCGGGATCGATATATCCAGAAGCACCCAGAGATTGGCGTCTTCTTTGAAAATATTGCTTAAGAGCTTCTTTGCGCTGATCGGATTTTATCTGTGAGTTGATCTGGTCAAGTTCGGGGTCATGCCCTAGGATTGCACTCGTTAAGAAAGCCTCCAAAGCAGAGTTGATTCGGTCAAGTCCGGGGTCGGACCCAAGGAGTTCGATAGTTCCCTGCCCTATAAATCGCAATCCCCTATATGAGCGCCCAGGTGAAAACTGGATGGTTTCCCCCTTTTCGATAACCTTTGAAATAGCTTCTTCCAGACGCAGATTGTACGAATCACGGGCGCATGCCATGTTATCGTAATTGCCATCCACAAGAGAGAGACGGATAGGGAGAGGTTCTTTTGTCTTTTCATCCTGCCAAGTACCTTCCATAATTCCATTGGCGGGAGCGGAAAGCGACCATTGTTCTGCCGTATTTCCTCTTTCTGTATCGGAAATATGAGCTTTCCAATATTCTTCAGTGTCCCAATAGGAGTCGCTGTGCCAATCGGAGTTGTCGTGCCGTCCCCGGCTTAGACGGCGGTGCTTCAGGTCAGCGATGTAGTAATAGCTTCCGCCGCTTGGCCATCCATCAAAATTGATTTTTCCTCTGTATCCATCTGGGGATCCGTTAAAACAGGCAATAATAGCCTTTGTTCCTATAGTTCCGCTCCATACCCCTCGTCGCTGTGTCAGAGGTGAACGGAACGAGTCTCGATTGCACGCAAATTTATCATCATCGCCATCTACAAGAGTGAGATAGATGGGTAGGGCTTTTTCTGTATTTTCATCACGCCAAGTGCCAACCATGACTCCATTGTCCGAAGCAGAAAGCTCCCACCGTACTCTAAGCTTTCCATATTTGCTTTGTTCATCATACCCATAAGAATTATCATTCTTATACTCATTACGAATGACCAGATTCTCGGGCTTCAGATAGGCGGTGTAAAAATAGAACCCGTGAGGTGTCCTCTGATCACCTTTATTGAAACAGGCAACAACAGTCTCTGTTCCTATTGTCCCTCTCCACACCCCCAGTGGCGATCTCAGAAGCGAGTTGAACGAATCTCGCTCGCATGCCAATTCATCGTCATCACCATCCACAAGAGTGAGATTAATAGTGTGATTAACTCCTCCACTACGCCAAGTGCCGGTAATTACGCCATCTACAGGAGTAGAAAGCTCCCATGTTTTGCCTGATTGAGTATCACGATACCGATAGTAGACGCCTGCTTTCGTGTCCGGGATCTTTGGGCTTAGCATGATTGGATCACGATCAACGATGTAGTAAAAATACCCGCCAGGTATTGATTGCGATGCGTTATTTTTATTGAAATTATTGAAGCAGGCAACGATAGAGGGGCCGCCTATAGTCCGCCACACTCCCAGCAGTGGTGTCGGTACTACTTCCTCTTCCGCCAACACGCTGAATGGCGTCAATAGCGCCAACGAAATCAGTATAACTGCTCCTGCTCTAGTGAGCGTGTAGCTGCTGAAGGCGACGAGTTTGCTCATGGTTTTTTTCCTGAAAGGGAAGCAGTCACACTTTACGCCGCTTCCGGGAGTTTTTGCAGCAGGGCGAGGATTTGCGCCAGTTTGTCGCGCATCTCGCGGCGGTCGACAATCAGGTCAACCGCGCCTTTTTCGAGCAGGAATTCAGAACGTTGAAAGCCTTCCGGCAGTTTTTCACGCACGGTCTGTTCAATGACCCGTGGGCCGGCAAAGCCGATCAACGCGCCCGGTTCGGCGATTACCACATCGCCGACAAAGGCAAAGCTGGCGGAAACCCCGCCCATCGTCGGATCGGTAAGGATAGAGATGTAAGGGAGATTTTTTTGGGCAAGCCGGGTCAAGGTCGCTGTGGTTTTTGCCATCTGCATAAGGGAGAACAGCCCTTCCTGCATTCTCGCGCCGCCGGAAGCGGAAATGGAAATAAAGGGCAACCCCTCCTCAATAGCCGTCAGCACTCCGCGTGTAAAACGTTCGCCAAGCGCCGCGCCCATTGAGCCGCCCATGAACTCAAATTCAAAACAGGCGGCGACGACGGGAATTTCCCTGATTGCGCCTTGCAGAATGACTATCGCCTCGGTTTCGCCCGATTGCGCAAAAGCTTCTTTCAGGCGGGCAGGGTAGGGTTTTTTGTCCTTGAATCTCAGACTGTCGGTAGGCAGCACTTCCGCGCCGATTTCCAGCCGGTCTTCTTCGGGGTCAAGAAGAAAGTCAAGGCGTTGTCTGGCCTTCAGGCGGAAGTGATAGGCGCATTTGGGGCAGACATGAAGATTGGCCTCCAGATCGGCGGCGTAAAGCACAGCGTCACAGGTGGGACATTTGTTCCACAAGCCTTCCGGCAGGGCGGAACGCTGTTTAGCGCCGTCTTCGCGCTTGATTTTAGGCGGGAGAAGTTTGTTAAGCCAGCTCATATAAGCCTCTATTTGGAAGTAAATTCAGGTCGTAGGTTGGGGTGAGCTTGCGAACCCCAACATATCATGGCGCGAATGTTGGGGTTCGCAAGCTCACCCCAACCTACGCCAATCGCTGCGGAAGAAGGGTCGGGGGAGAGGGGAAACAGGGATTCAAGCATTGCCTTTGTCTTTTTGACAGTTTCAGACGCTATCCAGTCCACGGCGCAATTCGTGAGCCAAGGCGGAGATTCGCGCGAGTTCCTCGCCCGCTGGCGAATTTTCCAATTCTTCGATAAAACGGCTGCCTACGATAATGGCATCCGCGTGTTCCGCAATCGCAGCCGCTGTTTTTGCGTCCCGAATGCCAAAACCCACTCCGACCGGAAGTTGCAGGGCGGCGCGGATTGCCTGCGCTCGCGCGGCGATTTCGGCAAGGTCAAGTTCTCTCTTGCCGGTCACGCCCTTGACGGAAACATAATAGACATAACCACGCGCAAGTTTTTGCAGTTCTGTCCAGCGTTCGGGTTTTGAAGTCGGGGCAAGCAGAAAAATGGCATCCAAACCGACATGATCCAGCATTGCCGCAAATTCAGCGGCTTCTTCCAAGGCATAGTCTACAGTCAATACCCCGTCTACTCCCGCCTCTGCCGCAGCGCGGGCAAAGGCTTCCTGTCCCATCGCCTCGATGGGGTTGGCATAGCCCATCAGCACTACCGGCGTTACGGTATCGGTTTTACGAAAGTCGCTGGTTATCGCCAGCGTCTTTTGCAGGCTCATTCCGTGGGCGAGCGCGGCTTCGGAAGAACGTTGGATGGTGGGGCCGTCCGCCATCGGGTCGGAGAAGGGAACGCCCAGTTCGAGAATGTCCGCGCCTGCGGCAACAAGCGCCTGCATCAGCGGCACGGTTAGTTCCGGCCTGGGAAAACCCGCCGTAATGAAGGGGATCAGGGCTTTTCGCTGCTCTGTTTGCAGGCGTGTGAAGGTGGATTTAATACGCGACATGTTCAGATTTTAGAATTGGATTCCGGATTTTTCGGCTACGGTGTGCATGTCCTTATCGCCCCGCCCGGAAAGACAGACCAGCAGGAGCTTGTCACGCCCCATAGTTGGCGCGATTTTCATGGCATGCGCCAGAGCGTGTGAGGATTCCAACGCCGGAATTATGCCTTCGTAACGGCAAAGCGTGTGGAACGCGGCAAGCGCCTCGGTGTCGGTCGCCGCCACGTATTCGGCGCGACCGCTATCCTTCAGCCAGGCGTGTTCAGGCCCTACGCCCGGATAATCAAGCCCGGCGGAAATGGAATGGGTTTCAATAATCTGTCCATTTTCGTCCTGTAACAGATAAGTGCGGTTGCCATGCAGAACGCCCGCTCTGGCGTTGGCCGTGAGCGGCGCGGCATGACGCCCTGTTGCAATTCCCTCACCGGCTGCCTCAACGCCGATCAGGCGTATGTCTTGAAAAGGGATGTAGGGATGAAAAATGCCCAGCGCGTTGGAGCCGCCGCCAACACAGGCAATAACCGCGTCCGGCTGGCGTCCGAAGGCTTCCGTCATTTGCGTGAGGCACTCCCTGCCGATTATCGTCTGGAAGTCGCGCACCAGCATCGGGTAAGGATGCGGCCCTGCTACCGTGCCGATGATGTAGAAAGTATCGGAAACGTTCGTCACCCAATCGCGCATGGCTTCGTTCATTGCGTCCTTCAACGTCTTTGAGCCGGATTCCACCGGAACCACGGTCGCGCCAAGGAGTTTCATGCGATAGACGTTGGCGGCCTGTCTTTTTATGTCTTCGGAACCCATATATACCACGCATTCAAAGCCGTAGCGGGCGGCCACGGTGGCTGCCGCCACGCCGTGCTGTCCCGCGCCGGTCTCGGCGATTACTCTGGGTTTGCCCATGCGTTTGGCAAGCAATGCCTGCCCGACGCAGTTGTTGACCTTGTGCGAGCCGGTATGGTTCAAGTCTTCGCGCTTCAGGAGAATTTGCGCTCCGCCCAGCTTTTCGGAAAGTCGCCTGGCGTGATAGATCGGGCTGGGTCGCCCGACGTAATGCTTCAGCTCGCGCTCGAATTCTTTGACGAAGGCCGGGTCATGTCGCGCGGTAAGGTAAGCGTCCTTTAATTCTTCCAGGGCTGCGATCAGAGTTTCGGCCACAAAAATCCCGCCGTAAATGCCGAAATGTCCCCGTTCGTCGGGCAGGTCGTAAGGCTGCATGGCGCTCTGTGTGCGATTGAAAGATTCGATTATAGCAAAGGGAATGATTTGCCCAGAACGGCAGTGCGTGCGAAGCAGGGCAGGCGCGCGCGGGTGTCGTAGCTCCTTTTAAAAGTTGTTTATAGCAATTCTTCCAAATAAGGAGACTTTCATGCGTAGATTGGGGTTAGCTACGCTTCGATCCAATCCTGTATTATGGTTTCATCTACAGAATTACGGAACCGATGAGGAGCTTGCAATGCTGGCATATGACATGCCTGACACCCAGTCGTATTATGCTGTGCATATTGTGCGGTTCGCGGGTTGGGGCGAGGTCTTGCAGACGGCAATAGCGAACTCCGACGGCAGCAAAGATGTTGGGGTTCGCTACGCGTGCGCCGGGAGACCGGCAAGGAGTAGATGGTGAAAGTCCATTACGATGAAGGAGTAGCTAACCACATCGGCCTCAAGCCAAGCCACGACGATGGGTCGTCGAACGAAGTCACAGTTGGCTCAATCGCTTTCGCAAACTCATGGTACGTTATGAGAAATCTGCCGCTTCCTTTGAGGCTTTGCTGTCACTGGCAGCGGCGCTGATCTGCTGGCGACAGGAAACTGCTATTTACGGATAAACACTTAGTGGCGCGGCCTAATTCTAATTTGCAATAAAAATGTGAATAGTACTCCCAAGAATATAGTGATATATCAATAAGTTAAAGCGAATAACTTGTTCTATTTTTAATGCAAATTAGAATAACATTTAAGGCAAGCGGCAACCAAATGCTGCCGCTTGAGCGCAAGGCTAGGCCGAGGCAATTGACGCGGGAATCAATTCGGCAATATCGTAATGCAGCGCGGCGAGTCCGCCACCGTGCTTGCGCGCAAGCGTGGCGAGGTAGGCGTCGGTGACCTGGCCTTGTCCGAGCACTCCTGTCTACTCAACATCTGCGTAGGTCAGATCGTTTGGTCAGAAGCGATGGCGCGAATTGGCGGCGAGCTTGCGCAGCTCACGCTGCGCGGCAGCAGCGCCAGAACGGCCTTCGATGCGCACGATCCAGCGCGTCAGTGCGCCTTCGACGATTGGGCAAGTGGCGAATTCGTCGCGCAATGCGATGAACCAGTCACGTACGATTGCGTGATGCACATGATCGGCGTCGAACAAGGCAATCAGCACATTGGCATCCAGCAGGAGCGCGCTTATGGCGCCTCGCGTGCGCAAAGGTCGTCATCGTCTTAAAGCGTCTTGATGTCGTCGAGCGTGACCGGTCGGCCAGAGCGGAACACGCCAAGGCCGGTCTGCGGATCAACCCGGTACACGGGCACAGCATTGGCAACGCAGTTGGCCGATTCCAGACCACGCCTGGCAAGATCAAGCAGCAGCTTGCTGAAGCTCGTGCATTGCGCGTGTGCTAGAGCATGCTTCATTTATACAGAACCGTATCCAGCATGTCGTAGATAGTTGGCACATTCGTCATGGGAGACGATATCCAAGATTTCACCGACGCGCCGCCAAGTGCTTTCATGATCACGCTTTTGGGCCTCTCGCATCCAGTGTTTGAGCTTGGAGAAGAGTTGTTCGATCGGATTGAGATCAGGGCTGTAGGGAGGTAGGAAGATCAGATGCGCGCCGCGTGCGCGGATGGCCGCTCGC
>Ga0099364_10012795_pt1 | contig 11296 bp, 11 predicted proteins | sample TergutTh196P3_FD_73070 | JGI IMG/M metagenome (GOLD analysis project Ga0099364, IMG submission 73070) | Microcerotermes parvus P3 segment gut microbial communities from Pointe-Noire, Republic of the Congo - Th196 P3 | ecosystem: Host-associated > Arthropoda: Insects > Digestive system > Gut ...
CATTGCCGTATTTGTCGGCAACAACCTGGATTTCGATGTGACGTACGTTGGAGAGAAATTTCTCGACAAAAAGGCGCGGGTTGCCAAAGGATGCCTGCGCCATGGTGGACGCCTTGAAAAAAGCATCTTCCATCGCCTCCTGGTCGTGGACTTCAAAAATTCCGCGACCGCCACCGCCACCTTCTGCTTTCAGCATGATCGGCAGCCCCAGTTCATGGGCAACTCTTCTTGCTTCGGGAATGTCAACAGCGCCGTCTGAACCCGGCACGGTGGGTACACCGAGTTTTCTCGCAAGTTTGCGCATTTGTACCTTGTTTCCGAGAAGGCGCATGGGCTCTTCTTCTGCACCAATGAAGGTAATGCCGGCACTCTTGCAGAAGCGGGGAAAATCCTCACTTTCCGATGCAAATCCCCAGCCGGGGTGTATACCGACAATGCCACGCCGCTCGGCCAGCTGAACAATGCGCTCAACATCCAGATAGGCCCGCGGGTCTTCACCCAGGAGCATAAGTTCCTGCGCGGCTCCCGCTGCGGGGGCGGTTTTATCAATATCCGTCGCTGTCATGATGGCTACGCCATCAAAACTCTCACGGATTGAACGACAGATGCGTCGGGCAGGGATGCCTCGATTGGCTACCAAAATTGGCTTTCCTCTCAGTTCTTCGACGACTTGCTCAAAGGATTTTCCGACCATTCCTTTTCCTCTCAACTTCCAAATAATAAACCGCGCATCAAAAAGAGCACGGTAATAACCTGTCGCATTTCAGACTTTTCAAGTCCTGGCGAGACTCCCGCTTAAACGTTCATGAATACTTCCGTCTGCCTGCGCTATCCGCAGTCCTCCGGATGGCCCTACTCCTCTCAGTATACCATTGAGAGTATTGCCATTTGCGTCGGACAAGGTAACGGCTTCGCCTTTCCACGCGAGGAACCGGTTTGCAAGCTCCGGCAGTATTGTATCAATCGGTTGCGTAAGCGCATGACTATACAATGAAATTGCTTCATAAACAAGTGCCTTCCACAGGGAAAATGGCGAAAGTTGGCAGAGTTTTCCATTTGAGCACTTGAGAAGCCCTGCCATAGTTGCCCGATCCGCACGTAATTGGGCTTCTTCAGGCAGTGTGCGCAGGTTGATTCCCACGCCTGCCAGAAGGATTTCGTTTCTTTTTTCCACCAGAATGCCGGCTGTTTTTTCCTGATCCGGATTGAGCAGATCATTGGGCCACTTGAGCTGCAAAGGGTAACCGAGGCGCTCAAGGGCGTGTGAAAGCAGCAATCCGATGAACAGTGCAGCCGCTTCGGTATTGAAAAAGGATGCGTTCGGCAAGCGGAATGTGACGTACAGATTTCCTTCGGGGGATTGCCAGTGACGGCGAAACTGACCTCGTCCTGCGCTTTGCTTTGTCGCCAGAACAGCAGACCATGCGGGAAGCAGCCCTCTTTTTGCAAGAGCGCCTCCCACATTAAATGTGGATGTGACTTCGTGGCAAAAATAAACAGGTGCTTTTACCTTGAAGAACCTGTCGAGTTCTGCAGGGGACGCCGGTATGGCCGGCCCCAGCAGTGCGTCTGCGCCAAAAAGATCATCAATTGAAAAGGGCAGAGCGTGCCCGTCAAGTCCTTCGGTCAAAGCAAAGCAACCTGTCAGAGGAGGCATTGCAGGCAAGGTTTCACTTAAATAATTACCCGGAAAGATTGTGTTTGTCATGATTGGGATTTGTCAATAAACCGGTTTCCAGGAAAATCACCGCCACGGACTTTCCTCCCCCCGCGTTGGCAAGTTTGTATTCGTTGATCAGGAAAAGAGGTTCTGGTTATCGCTCAAAATCGCGATTATTTGATTTACGTTTTCTTTTTGTGGGATTTACTGCAAGTTGGCTGTGATACTGCGGAAAATGTTGTTGCGTCCGAGAACCATCCTGCAATCCCAAAGCAACCATCCGGGCAATGTTGAATAAATCCAGTTGTCGCATTGGCCTTGTTCGATTGATGCAGGTTTCAAGAAATGATCGTACACCTGAATTTTTTATCGCCTTCAAAACATTTTCGTCCCGCGTATTTTCAATTTGAGAGCTTAAATCAAGGCATTCACATTGCCGGGCAAATACTTCTTCAGCCTGTTCTTCTGCTGATTTATCAAAATAGACTTTTGCAACGGCTTCCCAAAGCGGCTTGAGAGAGGGCTCATTCCGATTGACAATTACAGCATCAAGGAACGCATTTCTTTCTTCAATTCGGAATGTGTTGACCCCAAAATGGCCAAAAATTTCATGCTGTAAAGATTCAACAAGGTCGTTCCGATCACGATGATTTTCCAGAGTGATGTGGATGCTGCCATTAAAAGTAATACCATTGTCGTGGGCAATCTTCTTCGGTATGTATCCTGCTTTCAGTCCAGACTGCAGATCGCTTACAAAGGGGCCATAAAGCTCGGCAAGTGTGTTACGGACTTTGTAAGCCAATTCCAGATCTGCTACTGGATAGCGACTCACAAACTCAGTTATGATTTTATGAGCTTCGTCAACTGTCAGAATCACAGTCTGCCTGTTTCATGTTGCTTTCGTGCAAGCACTTCTTGCAACGATTCGCCGTCACCGGACCCTAAAAGATCCTTTGAACTTGAAGTTCTGATATGAATTCCTCTCGGGATGCCTGCATCCACATCATCATCCAGAAAAGTAGGTGTAATTGAACTCTGAATGATATTTTTAACTACCGACTCATTTTTTTTATTAATGCTTTTTTCCAGCACACTCATGCTTTTCTCCATCAACCAGACTTGTTTTTCAAGGATATTATACATTGTGAAGTGTTGAAGAATTCAGCTAAATACATACATTTTTTACCGCCAATTCTTCAGAATCATGAGCGTTAGCTTTTTATACAGGCAAGCGGGGCAGCATTCACCAGCCTGATCTCGTTCGCGTTCGGGACAACATTGGAGGCATCAAATCCAAAGCCAAAATCTTCCCAACTACCAATTGCGCCGGGAGAATAACCTGAAGTTGAAAAGACTCCAGTAGTACCGCCTGCTTCAGTGTCACAATGAACTTCGCCGATTTATAGGGTTTCGCAAAAAATCAACAGATTACATGCACTCCGTTTGCAAAGTTCAGCGGGTTCCAGTAAAACTCCTTATTTGTGAGCAATTATGTTCAAACTGGTGACATAATCGACTATCTGCCTGTCGTCTGGCAGTGCCTTCACAAGGTCTACAAAAAGCGGATCATTCCAGTCATAAAGATGGCGAAGGTGCTCAGGTCTCTGCGTCAGGAAAACCGATGTAAAGCCGGCCCGTTCAATCATGAGCGCGATTTCTTCAGGAAGTGCGGCACTGCTGACACATGCAATCAGGGCAGTGGCCAGCTGGCGAATGTTTTCCGGCAGGGGACGTGCAAGGGCAAGCTGTGTGACCAGCGCTTTGCCACCTGGTCTGAGCACCCTGAAAATCTCACTCCAGACTCTGGCGCTATCGGTGAAATGGTTTGAAGCACTGTTTGCCAGGACGACATCAATACTGGCATCGGTGACAGGAAGATTTTCAATCTCGCCCAGACGAAATTCCACATTGTCAAAGCCGGTTCGCTCCGTGTATCGAATGACGTTTTCGCGTGCTCTGAAAAGCATGTCGGTACAGTTGTCTACACCGATAACCCAGCCGGTTGAACCGACCTGCTGACCGGCCAGAAAGACATCAAAGCCAGGACCACAGCCAAGATCAAGTACCTTTTGCCCTTCAGTCAGGGAAAAAACTCCATGGAGATCCGAACGATCAGAATTGTCTGTTTTAACCATTTTTAAAAAATCAGCGCCTGCACAACCCGTACAGCTGAAAAGCGGTACAGGCCAGGTGAAAAAAAAGATGGCGCTTTTGCCATGTCGTGGTGCTCCGTAAAGAAAAGCATTGTCAGATCCCGCGCCAGAACGTGCGGACCTGGTGCATCCTGATGATCGATTCGACGCCCGACGGCAGGCAGTTGGCAGGACGTAATGCATATCAGGAAAACATCAGTATTTTAAGCGAAATTGCAGTCTTTGTCCGTCCCGGCTTCATTGTATTTTAGCCCGGTCATGAGTCTGGCATCGCAAAAATTTTCGGTTAAAGGTTTTTTTGTGTATTATCTGTTTTGTAGTCGCAGAACAGTTAAACCCGAATCACCCATTGGAGCCATTTTGACCCCATATGCCTCAAAGCTGTCAGGTCATAAACCTGTGGGGCATCAGGAATCCTGATGGACAGGTCATTGGAAACAATGCCATCAAATCAGTGTGACAGGCGCAAGGCTCAAAAGCGGATGCAGGAGGTGCCTCACCTTATGGTCAGTTTGGGTTAAACGTACGTAATGAACAGCTTGACGGCAGGTATGGCGCACTCCAGTGATTTCAGAGAGCGCGACAGCCGGGGAAAAGCAGTTCTGAGAGTATTCCGGATGTTTTATCCAGATACGGACTACCCTCGTGCAGGCAGCAAAAAATCCTTGTGACCATGCTGCCACAACCACTGGCATCAAATACGATAAGGAGAACCATATGCCTTTGTCGGACGAAGTAGTGAGTGACCCCAATAGTTTAACAAGGTTGTTTGAGCGCACAAGAGCTGCTCAGGCACTGTTTTCCGAGTATTCACAGGAACAGGTCGACCGTATTTTTCTTGCCGCAGCAACAGCAGCATCGGTCGCACGCATCCCGCTTGCCAGAATGGCAATTGAAGAAACCGGTATGGGAATGCTGGAAGACAAGGTGATTAAAAATCACTTCGCGAGTGAATACATCTACAACAAATACAAGGATGTCAGAACCTGTGGTCTTGTTGAAGAAGATACCGCAGCGGGCATCAGAAAGTACGCAGAGCCACTCGGAATTGTGGCAGCAGTCATACCTACGACCAATCCAACGTCAACGGCCATTTTCAAATCACTGATTTCTTTAAAAACGCGTAATGGCATTGTTATCAGCCCTCACCCGCGTGCAAAGGAATCAACGGTTGCAGCTGCAAAAATCGTTCTGGAAGCCGCTGTCAGGGCGGGTGCGCCCCCAGGCATTATTGGCTGGATTGATGTTCCGACGCTTGAACTGACCAATCTGGCGATGCAGCAGGCAGATACCATTCTGGCAACAGGTGGCCCTGGCATGGTCAAGGCGGCTTATTCTTCAGGAACACCGGCACTGGGAGTCGGTGCAGGTAATGTTCCGGCTCTGATTGACGAGGATGCAGACATTCTGCTCGCAGTAAATTCAATCATACATTCAAAAGTTTTTGATAATGGCGTTATCTGTTCGTCCGAACAGGCCGCTGTTGTCCTGGACAGGGTATATGACGCTGCCAGAGCGGAATTTGTTCGCCGGGGATGTCATATTCTGAGTCCGGACGAACTCGAGAGCGTGCGCAGGACGATTTTTACGCACGGTTTTCTCAACTCCCAGATTGTAGGGCAAACCGCAGTGGGAATTGCCGCCATGGCCGGCATTGAAGTGCCGGAAACGACCAAAATTCTGATCGGCGAAGTGCAAAGCGTTGAAAAAACGGAAGAGTTTGCACACGAAAAACTCTCGCCAGTACTCGCCCTGTACAGAGCTGCTACCTTTGATGACGCACTCGACAAGACGCAGCGACTGCTTGAAGACAGTGGTTTCGGACACACGGCATCCATTTTTGTCAATCCGGTAACGGGCCAGGACAAAGTGAGCCGCTTTACCCAAAGGATGAAGGCAGCCCGTATTCTGGTGAACTCACCATCGAGTTTTGGTGGTATCGGGGATATATACAACTTCAGGCTCAACCCTTCCCTTACACTTGGCTGCGGCTCATGGGGCAACAATTCCACCACCGAGAATGTCGGAGTGATGGATCTGCTCAACATCAAAACAGTTGCTGAAAGGAGAGAGAATATGCTCTGGTTCCGCACTCCGGAAAAAATTTATCTCAAAAGAGGTTCCCTGCCGGTAGCACTTGATGAACTGAAGCAGGTCCTGGGCAAAAAACGCGCATTTATCGTCACGGACAACTTTTTGTACAGAAATGGTTACACCCAGGGTGTTGTCGACAAGCTCAATGAGATGGGTATTGCGCACATGACCTATTTTGATGTCGAGCCGGATCCGACCCTGGCATGCGCCCGCGACGGAGCAAAGCAGATGTCGGCCTTCCAGCCGGACTGCATCATTGCTCTGGGTGGTGGATCAGCCATGGATGCCGCAAAAATCATGTGGGTGCTTTATGAACACCCGGAGGTCGATTTTGCAGATATGGCAATGCGCTTTATCGATATTCGCAAGCGTATTTACACATTCCCGAAAATGGGGGAGAAAGCGTACTTTATTGCCGTACCAACAACGGCTGGAACAGGATCCGAAGTAACGCCCTTTGCGGTTATTACTGATGAAAGTACGGGAATCAAGTATCCGCTGGCAGATTACGAGCTGATGCCGGATATGGCGATTATCGATACCAATCTGATGATGCATGCCCCACCTGAACTGACGGGTGTATCCGGTATGGACGCTGTCACGCATGCCCTGGAGGCCTATGCTTCCATGCTGGCAACGGACTATACGGACAGTCTTGCAATTGGTGCGCTGAAAATCCTGTTCAGGTATCTTCCGCGCGCTTACGAACAGGGTGCAGATGACCCGATTGCGCGGGAAAAGGTTGCAAATGCAGCAACCATGGCGGGCATGGCTTTTGCCAATGCCTTTCTGGGGGTATGTCATTCCATGGCGCACAAGCTCGGGGCTTTTTATCATTTGTCGCATGGCTTGGCCAATGCCTTGATGATTGGAGAAGTCCTGCGCTTCAATGCAGCTGAAGTGCCACCACGTATGGGAACTTTCCCGCAATACGCGTATCCCAACACGCTTGCCCGCTACGCCGAGATAGCGGATGCACTGGGCCTGGGAGGCAGTTCAGATCAGGAAAAACTCGAAAATCTCATTGCTGCTGTTTATGAGTTGCGTTCAAAAGTGGGCATCAGGCCGACCATCCGCGAATACGGTGTGGATGAGACCGAGTTTCTGGAGCGGCTTGACGATATGACAGTGCAGGCGTTTGATGATCAGTGTACGGGTGCAAATCCACGTTATCCACTTCTGAGTGAGATCAGACAGATGTATCTCAATTCATATTATGGCACTGGAGGGTAAAAAGATGAATCCGGATTCCATTATAGTTACACGACCCAACAAGGTAATCTACCGTGAAGGCAAATCTGTAGTCAAGCTCTTTGAGGAGGGCTATTCTCATGCTGACATCCTGAATGAAGCCCACAATCACGCTATGGTTGAAGAGACCGGGTTTCCTGTACCCAGGCTTGAAGCAGTAACCAGGATTGATGGCAGATGGGCAATCGTGATGGAGTTTATCGAGGGCAGGACTCTGGCACAAAGTATTGAAGAAGATCCGGCAAATGCGGATGTCTACCTTGGGCAAATGGTTGATGTGCAGTTGAAGATGCATGAATACCAGTCCATGAAATTACGTCATCTTACGGACAAGATGTATGAACGGATTGGTCTTTCGGGCCTCAGTCAGACCGCGCAGTTTGAATTGCATGCGCGGTTGGGTTCTTTGCCAAAAAATTACAAATTGTGCCATGGCGACATGAACCCCAGTAACGTCATTATTACACCGTCAGGTGACGCGGTGGTGACAGACTGGTCCCATGCAACCCAGGGTAATGCAAGTGCGGATGCCGCACGAACGTACCTGCTGTTCCGTATCGCCGGTGATGAAGTCCAGGCAGAGCGGTATTTCGATCTTTTTTGCGAAAAGAGTGGCTGCAGCCGTGATTACGTGCAAAGCTGGCTGCCGGTTGTGGCAGCAAGTCATCTGCAGAAAGGACAGCCGGTTGAGCGTGAGTTTCTGGTCCGCTGGACGAATGTGGTTTCGTACTGATTGCGTTTTTTGTACAGCCTGAAGAACCCGTGTGTGCCCGATTTTTCTGGCGCACACGGGTATTGTCTGTCTGACGATTGCTCGTGTTGGCAGCTCCTCAGCGCCGGCACCCCTTGTGATACTGTAATTCAGGCATAGTCGTGCGCTTTGTCAGTTACTGAATGGTCAAGTTGTGTGGACTTTCGTAAACTGACATTTGCGATGGTTTTTTTGGGATGAAGTGTTAACTGAAAGTCAATTTTTACAGGAAGGACATAATCGTGAGCCAGTCAAAAATTATCTTGCCTTACTCGCTCGTTCAGCAGGCAGCTGCAGACATCATGCTTGGTAGCAGCCATATGTACAGCACGTACTTTGATCCGGATGTGCTTGCGCGCATTGAACGTGTTTTGAGAAACACGCTCGAGGCCGTGCTGGACAAAAGTATCACGATTGAATTTACCAAAAACTGATGTGCACGACTGTTTCCGGCGACGGGGCGCAAGGTAGTACAGTTCATTTCAGGGAGCAAGTTGCCGGTCAGCGCCTTGCATCTGGTCAATTCCTGAAAGGGAGCCAGTGATTCAGGATTTTTACCTGGAATCCTGATATCAGTCTGGATGAATCACGGAAATGGACCATGCCCGGACCTGAAGTGAACAGCATTGTGATGTGCCCTCGTGGCGATGGTCAGAGAGCGCTGAAGCGGGAATGATCTCTGCGATTTTACGATTTTGCAGGAAAAAAATATGAAAATAACAGTTAAAAAAGCAAGCGAAGCAGAAATCAGTCATATGAAGTCCAAACCCGTATGGGAATGTGGTGTTTCGGAATTTGACTGGTATTACGACAGCGAAGAGACATGCCTTCTCGTAGCGGGTGAGGTTACGGTTTCTTACGGCGGGGAGAGTGTTACATTTGGTGTCGGGGACCTTGTTACACTCCCCAAAGGTCTGTCCTGCGTCTGGAAAGTGTCAAAGCCCGTAAAAAAGCACTATTTTTTCAGATGATTCACCTGGGCCTCGTGGGGAGACCTCTGATTTTAGCCTGGGGGAGCAGTTGCGTTAAAGAAATGTTCAGTCGGCAGGCATCGTTGCTTTTGCGGGGTTTGACTGTTTTTTATGAGCGCGGTCGGTCCCTACGGATTTCAACGCACTTTACCGGGAAACCTCTTTCAAGAATGGTGCAAACCGTCATTCTGTCAAGGCCAGCTTTGTGACTGCCTCATATTCAGAGTCTGAAAATTGCAAGGCGACTGTTTGCCTTCAACCCCGTCAGAAGCTTCTGGTGGTGCTCGCGCCAGTCATAACCACACTATACCAGTCGTTCCCGTGAGCGGTTTCCGTTTGCGCTTGCAACGCGTTTGAATCCAAATTCCTTTTGAGCTGCTTCAATGATTGTACTCAAACGCCTGTTGCGCTGCTCGAGAGAGAGGTCTTTTGTTTCTTCGTATATTTCAAGCCGGATCTGATTGACTTCCTGCTCGACAGTTTTATAGGATTTCATTTTCAATTACCTCCATAGGTGCATATATTTCAATGGCCCGGTAACCGTTCATGACGTTGATATGCCCAGTCATTTTTACTGTTTTGCGTTTGACAATGTGTTGAAAGTTCATGCTGATGAGCATATCCAGGTTGTTCACGGTAGCGATGGTGATATGCAGTCCGTCCGTTTTGTATTTCTCGGGAATCATCCCGGCACCGTTTTTTTCCGTGCTTGCCCAGCTATACTGGCGAGCGATGAAATTGACGCTACGCATGTCAAAACACGTTCGCTCTATTGGCTCACAAAGCCAATAGAGCGTCAACCTTGCGACCCCATCAGTATACATTTTTTTTTGGAAGGCACTGTCAGGGAAAATATGCCGTGGCTGAACCGGGGAGCAAAAATTGCAGTCAATGCAACGAAATATCCAGCCGGCAGTCATGTACAATAACCAGAAGTCACATCAGATGACTGTGTATTCACGTCCCGAAAATACAGTGGAAAAGTTGGGCTGTGCACCCAGCAGGAAATATCGTGCACGGCTTTTGACATAATGTCCCATCGTTGTGCAGGCAGGCATCCATTTACTGGCAAGGTTGAAGTCGTTTCGGAAAGCAGATGGCAAAATCAGCGAAAAAAGCACTTGTTGTCGCAAATCACGGTCGTCATTATCTGGTAGATCATGATGGCAAAAACTATTTGAGTGTGACGCGCGGAAAAAAACGCAATATTGCCGTGGGCGACCATGTGTGGATTTCGCCGATAGCAGACGATCAGGCAGTTATTGAGTCCATTGAAGAACGCAAAAATCTGCTTTATCGCTCCGACCAGCTCAAATCCAAGCTGATGGCTGCCAATGTCAGTCAGCTCTTTATTGTCGTAGCAACAGAGCCGGGGTTTTCTGACGAACTTATCTCACGCGCACTGGTTGCCGCTGAAACAGCGGGCATCAGTCCACACGTGATTCTGAATAAAAAAGATGTTGTTGAACTGATGCCTTTTGCACGTGAACGCCTGCTCCCTTACAGGTCGCTGGGCTATCCTGTTCACGAAATATCAGCGACAGAAGAGTCGGAAGAAGCGCGTGAAATACTGATGCCCCTTGTGAAAGACCAGGTAACCATCCTGCTCGGTCAATCCGGTATGGGAAAGTCTTCAATCATCAATATTCTCATTCCCGGCGTCAATATCAGGACACGCGAAATTTCAACTGCATTGAATTCTGGCAAGCACACGACATCCTTGACCAGTATGTATCGGGTTGACGGAAATTCAGCACTCATCGATTCACCAGGATTTCACGAGTTCGGCCTTTATCACCTGGATAAAGCGACGATAGAGCAGGCCTTTCGCGAGTTTTTGCCTTATCTGGGCCAGTGTCGCTTTCATAACTGCCGTCATTTGGCCGAGCCTGACTGCGCTATCCTGGAGGCAGTTGAAAAAGGGAATATTTCTCCCATGCGCCAGTTTTTGTATGCGCAACTCCTGGAAGAGCTGTCCCAGAAACACTACTGAGACAGAAACGGTCGACGACTCTGGAAGGTGAGGGCTTTGAGGCGGAGGACACAGAAGAGTTTCATAAAAAATCTTTCTGTTGGACTTCGATTCCAAGGCGCGGCGGTTCAAATTCAATCACGGCGGTACCCGATAAAGCCAGTGAATCAGCAATGTTGCGAAACTGTTTTGCAAGCCTGTTGAATTCTTCGATATTCAACAGGACATGAGTAACCCTCACCGAGTCGTGATGAACACAGCCCCGCTCCCGGTCGCCCTCTTCGCTCGGGCTACTCTCTGATTGAACTCTCGGGCTGCTATGATGAACTACTCCAAGCCAACTGCTACGCAGTTAGGCATGGAGTTTCGGGCGGGTCCCCCGCCATTTTGACTGTTTTGAGCCAAAATTCTCCCTCAAGCATCCATCGCAGCATCGTTTTTGCA
>Ga0099364_10012796_pt1 | contig 11295 bp, 10 predicted proteins | sample TergutTh196P3_FD_73070 | JGI IMG/M metagenome (GOLD analysis project Ga0099364, IMG submission 73070) | Microcerotermes parvus P3 segment gut microbial communities from Pointe-Noire, Republic of the Congo - Th196 P3 | ecosystem: Host-associated > Arthropoda: Insects > Digestive system > Gut ...
GAGTGGGTCATTTATGTCCTTGCATAGCTCATATTTGATGCAACCGCTGTCTAGTGTGTTTGTTTTTTCAACCAATTCCTTTGCTATTGCGAGAAACTCCTCAACACATTCTGGTTTTAAGTAATTGACTGCTGTTACCTTAATCATATAGCATTTACCTCCCGCTTATTACGATGACATTTTGTATACAAAGTCTTTTACGTCTTCCCATGTATTGTATATACCGGCGGAGTGCATCTCTTTGAGTTGCTCATCGCTGTAGCCGAGTTCTTTGAGTATTTCTTCGCTGTTTTCAGCAAGCATCGGTGCTCTGGCGTACGGCAGTTTATCAGCGCTCTCGATACAAACAGGCGGACGAACCATTGCGCGCTTTCCTGATGGATATTCGACTTCCTCAAAGACGCCGGTTGCCCAGGCTTGTTTGTCTTCAAGCACTTCTTCCCAGACATAGCATATTGAGTGCGGGATATCGCCGTCAGTCAGTATCTGCGACCACTCATCAGCAGTTTTTTGCGCGAAAGCATCGGATAGTATTTGGACAAATTCGCTATGTAACATGTTTTTTGTTATACTGGACATAGTATAACGCTCATTGCCGACAAGATCCTCGCGGCCGATAAGAGGCATGAATTTGGGGTAAAAAATGTCAAACGGCGGCATGGATATCTGGATGTGGCGTCCATCTTTACTTTGGTATGTATTATTAAACGGATTCTCGGCTGTTTTGCGGCTGAGCGGATATGTCTGGCCCAGCCCTTTGTATTGTGCGGCTTGAATGGCAATGCCTTGGACGAAAATAGAACAGTGCTGAAGGTTGGTCATGACCTTATCGCCTTTTCCGGTTTTTTGCGCGTTGTAAAGCGCGGTCATGATTCCGGCAGCAAGGAACATACCGGAGATGTGGTCGCCAATGCCCGGAATGAGGTTAATTGGTTCGGAATCTTTCTGGTATAGCGTTCCGAGCAAGCCACCGCGCGCCCAAAAAGAGGTGAAATCGAAGCCGGGCAAATTCATATCAGGTCCGGTCTCACCGAAACCGGTAAACGAGGCGTAAACGAGTTTTGGAAATCTGTCTTTTAACTCATCATAACCAAAGCCGAGCTTCGCCAGTGCCTGTGGACGCCAGTTCGTTAGGAATATATCTGCATCCTCAAGCAGTTTAAAGAGTATTTCGCGTCCCTCGGGAGCTTTTAGGTTTACGACAATACTGCGTTTGTGGGCATTTTCGAGATCAAAAGTAGTGTTTTCATACGGATCGCCCAGGCGACCCTCGGATATCCCGTTAAAGCGGACGTTATCTCCTGTTTTTGGTTCGATTTTGATGACATCGGCGCCAAATTCGGCGAAAAAGCGCGCGCAGGCCGGTACCGCGATAAATGTACTCATTTCAATTACTTTTATACCCTCAAGTGGTTTTGTTCCGCTCATGTAGTGTTCCTCCTATGAATAAATATTCTTTTGGCATTCTATCGGACGGTGCGCTGACAGCGTTGCCTATTTTATTTTAATTTTCATTAATTGTCAATTCAATATTACTGTTTTCATCGTCTCTCAAATCTTCTATGTTGAATACATTCTCCATACCATGTATCATTGATATTAACCCCGAACGGCAAACCTCCAGTATGCCGATATCTCGCGCGGCATCAATGAACTGCTCGATTTTCTCCGAACTGCCTGTTATTTCCGCTGTTATGAAATTACCTCCGAAATCCATTACCCTTCCGCTATAATCGTTTATTAAACTGCTTATAAAAGCCTTTCCGGAATCTCCGGCTTTCAGTTTGATAAGCATGTGTTCTATGGACACTGAGTTATCTTTATCGAGCAGGCCGACCATTTTAACGTCACGCAGCTTTTCTAGCTGTCTGAGTACTTGGTTTTTCATGTACTCATCGCCTGTAGAAACGATTGTCATCCTTGAGTATGCGGAGTTTTCCGTTTCGCCCACGGCAAGGCTGTCGATATTATAGCCGCGTTTGGCATATAGCCCGGCTACGCGGTTTAACACTCCAAAATGATTTGATACGATTATACCAACAGTAAATTTCTCATTCATTACATGCACGTCCCGCTTATAAATATTGCAGACAAAGACACTAATTAATCAGCATATCGCGTATGTCGCCGTCGACGGGTATCATAGGCAGAACTTTTTCGTCCTTGTCGATAGGGCAGTCTATTAGGCAAGGTACGTTGGCCGGCTTGCTTTTCAGGATTATTTCAAGCTCTGATAAGTCGTAAGCGGAAAAACCTTCCGCGCCAAAAGCCTTTGCCAGGGCAGGGAAATCTGTCTTGCGATCAAGTGTTGTCTGAGAGTAGCGTTTATCGAAAGACTGCGCTTGCATTTGACGTACCATGCCAAGGACGCCGTTGTTGAGGTTGATGATCGTGATAGGGAGTTTCTGAGTAACCGCAGTCGCCAGTTCGGTCAGATTCATGCCGAAGCTGCCCTCGCTCGTAAACAATACAACCCTTTTTCGCCCGGATGCTATGCTGGCGCCAATGGCCGCTCCAAGCCCGAAACCCATAGCTCCAAGCCCCCCGGACGTCACTAATTTTCGGGGCTTTTCAAACCTGTAATATTGAGCCACCCACATCTGATGCTGGCCGACATCAGTAGCAATTACTGTGTCGTCGTCATAAAATTCATTAACGCAATGAATAATGTTCCTCGGTGAAAAATCACTGCTCAACGGGACGCTGCCGTCGGCTTTCAGACTGCGGATCCGTTCCAGCCATTTTTCATTTGGGCAAGTGTGCACCCTACTGTTGAGCATTGGGATAACGTGCTTTAAATCACCGCAAAGGCTTATATCAGGGCTTACATTCTTACCTATTTCTGCGGCATCTATATCAACGTGAATAACAGCAGAGTTCTTTGCGTACTCCTGGGTATTACAGGTTGCGCGATCTGAAAAACGCACACCAAGTGCGATGATAAGATCAGCTTCAGACTGCGCAACACTGGAAGCATATCTGCCTTGCATGCCGCACATACCAAGATTAAGTTCATATGAATAGGGGATTGTGCCGATACCCATAAGGCTCATGCCAATTGGCGCGCCAATTTTCCGTGAGAGCTCCGTGATATCGTCGCCTGCGTTTATGCCTGTTACACCGCCTCCGCAGTAGATGAACGGGCGTGAGCTTTTTACAATAGCTTCAATCGCGCTGTCCAAATCCGCAGAGTCAACCGTCCTGTGGATGCTTCCGGGTAATGCGGTTTTCAGATACGGGTCATACTCGCACGAATCGGACTGGACGCATTTTGGTATGTCAACCAGAACAGGCCCTTTTCTGCCGGAACCCGCTATATGAAAAGCTTCTTTTAGCGTTCGCTGAAGGGACATCACGCTTTTTACAACATAGCTGTGTTTTACTATGGGCAGAGTAAGGCCAAGTACATCAATTTCCTGGAAAGAATCACGTCCGAGCATTGGGACGGGTACATTGCCTGTAATGAAGACGATTGGCACGGAATCAAGGTATGCGTTAGCGATTCCTGTGACGAGGTTTGTTGCGCCGGGGCCGCTTGTAGCCAAAACGGCGGAGGTTTTACCCAGTATTCTGGCATGAGCATCGGCTGCATGCGCCGCGCCCTGCTCGTGAGCAGTTAATACGTGCGTAAGCCTGTGTGAGTTCTTGTACAGTTCGTCATATATGTCTATTACATTTCCGCCGGGATATCCGAAAATAGTACTAACCCCGTGTGCGACGAGTTCTTCAATGACGATTTGGGCCCCATTAAGAATCATAGCGTACTCAGTCTGCGCCCCATGCTCTGCCGGCTAATGCGGCGCCGTTTGGATCAACGACGCATGATCCGGAGTCAACCGGCAGCACCGTACCCGTGACCATGACGGAATCGTCGCCTGCAAAAAATACGACCGCTCCGGTTATCTGGTCGGTATTAGCAGGGTGTGGCAGCGGATTGAATCGCGTCATGTAATCCAGAGCGCCGGTAATATCCGTGCCGAGCGAATCGGCCAGTCCTTTCATCGCGCCTTCAAGCATAACTGTTCGGGTAGCTCCGGGCGCCACAACGTTGCAGCGAATGTTGTACTGACCGTAGTCCAATGCGACTGATTGTGATAGTCCGATAAGCCCGGATTTAGACGTACAGTAAGCGGGCATCGACGGGATGCGGCGCAGACCTGCCAGCGAACCGATATTGACGATCGAACCTCCACCGGCGTCTATCATATAAGGGAGCGCGTATTTCATAGTATAAAAAGGACCGTACAGATTCGTCTCGATTACGCTTTTCCATTGTTCGATCGAAACGTCCACAACATTTCCTGCGGGGTCGATGCCGGCATTGTTGACAAGAATGTCGATTTTGCCGCCGAATTTGACTGTCGCTTCAACCATAGCTTTTGCGTCGTCGGGATTACTGACATCGCCGGGAAATGGGAGTATGCTGCCTTCCGGAAGTGCGGCGACCGTTTCGGCAAGAGCCTCCTTGCGCCGCCCTGTTATGACTATTCTTGCGCCTTCCGATACAAAGCGTTTTGCGATAGCGGCGCCGATGCCGCTGCCGCCGCCGGTAATCAATGCTACCTTTCCATTTAACAGTCCACTCATTAATGCTCCTCCTTAGTATTTGTGTTTATAAAGTATAACATGCAGGTAAGGTGATATCAATAATAACTTTCTTCTTTGCCTTCCTCCCGCAGTGAAACGAAAATTGGGAACTGCAGGCTCATGAGCCCGGTTTTTTTGTCGCTGCTCTCCTCTTTATACTTTACTTCGATTACTCGGCCCGGCAGATTGCCGCGATTATGCCAAAACTCCTCGCGCTGTTCATCCGACATTCCGGAACCGACATTTAGTGTGTTACCTTTATAATCGACTACAAAAGAGCCAAGCTTTCCTGCCAGACGGCCGGCGCCTTCTTCGACTGCGGTAACAATTAAATCGATCGTATAAAATCTTTTGACTTTCAGAATACCGTTATGTCTTTTGCGGTAGTATTTGCTGTTACGGTTAAGCATCAGGCCCTCCCTGTCTTCCGCTACCATCTTGTCAAGGTAATGATCGACCATTGACACATCTGTGCCGGTGTACAGAATATCGACATTCGTTATGAACCTAAGCCCCAGCTCAGAAGCCTTTTTTCCCAGCGATTCGAGCGCAGTCAAGCGATCTTGATAATTGTGCGCGCTTTCCCCTGCCGCGAACTCACTTTTTGGCAGCATATCAAACACTACAAAGCGGATACTTCGCTTATCGGCATCGTCCTTGCTAAGCAAACCGGTGCCGACCCTGAAATTCTCGTTGTCAGACAAGCCCTCACTGTTAATTCTTACAAGCTCACCGTCGAGTACAAAACTTCCCGGATCAAGAAAAAGACGTCCGATTTCTTCTGTAATGTGCTCAAGCCCGGCGAACTCTTTTCCCTGCCTGCTGATGATTCTACCTTCGAAAAACGTCCCACGTACTCCGTTGAGCTTTTCCGTTAGGGAAAACCATTCGCTTTCTTTTAGCGGGGACTTATCTATATTGTATGCCTGCTGTACTTCCCATTGCGGTATGAATTCTTCGCCGAATGCTTTGTTGACTGATTTTACGTCGCAGCCGATTCGCGCGCGCTTTGTTATAATTGAGATATAAAACTCGCGCATTTCCTGATCTTGAGCTGATAAAAACTGTCTTATGTTTGCAATCACCTCGTCTGACCCGGTGTTGTTTGTAAGTAAGTATTCCATAAGTTCAGGAAATGAGTCAAATTGCCTCGTAGGCGTTCTTTCCGTATCTTTTGAAATCTTCTTTGCTGATATCCCGGTAATCAGAAAAGGATTCAACAGATAGTTGAGCAGGCGCCTGAAACGCTCATTTTCCTTGTTTTCCGCCAAGATATCCCTTTTCATAATGCTTGAGCTGGTCTCAGCCAAGAGCGTAAACAACTCTTTTGCTTTATTATCGCTTGAAAATTCGTATTCCACTATGACTCACTCTCCAGTTTGACTCACTCTCCAGCAGCGGCTGCAGCGGCGCCAATAGCTCCTGCGTAAAACGCTTCTTCCGGGATAATGAATTTTATGCCTGATTTATTCTCTAACGCCTTGACAAAGGCACCGTTTTTCGCCATTCCGCCGAATAGCACAACGCAGTCGGTATGAGGCTTGTATATGTCGTTTAAAGTAGAGTTCGCCCTCCATGCGCAAGCTTCGATAAGGGCTTTCATGACTTCTTTTACATCTTCGCCCCGATTCACAAGACTTAGGGCATCAAGTTCCGCAAAAACTATACAGCCGTCGTTAACAATCACTGTGCCTGGTCCTTCAAGGGTACTCAAATCTTCCATGCTAATCTCGAATCTATCCGCCATACTCTCCAGGAGTAGCCCCAATCCGGCTGCGCATTTCTGGTTAATTACGAATTCCTTAATCTTTTCTCCTGCAAGTGTTGCCACTACTATTTCGTCGGCGCCTATATCAACGACCGCAGTTGCTTTTGGTTCAAGCAGCCTTGCCGCTTTTGCGGCGGTTATTGTTTCGCTGAGCTGGTCGGCGGAAAAAGCTACGTCGAATTTGCCTTTTCCTGTGGAAATAACACTATCAACCTCAACCTCTCTGACGCCTGCGGCTGTAAGCGCTTTATCATAGACAACCCGCGCAGATGCCGGACGGCCTACGCCGCCGGAGAGCCCGCATGCTTTGCCCAGTACTTTGCCGTCTTTCATAACGACTGCTTTTGTGTTTTCAAGACCAACGTCGATTCCTGCTGTTATCACTGAGATTACCTCCTTATTGTTCCAATCTGCGCAAGCCGTGAGTCTGCATCCAGGTATCCAGTTGATCCAAAAAGCGTTTCTCGTCCATATCCGTACGATCGCCAGGCTGGCTTCCTTCGTAGTGCATGACGCTCAGACCTGCTTCCTTGAGGTACATAGCCTGCTCTTTGCGGGTGAATGTGCATCCGACGCCATGCCGCCAGATTGCCAGCAACGCCCCATCTGCCTGGTATGCTTTCGCGAACTTCACGATCCTGTCACGGTTTATGTATTCATCAACCTTGCCATTGCCTGAACTGATTCCTCCAAAAGAACTCCTTCCGTCACGGCTGACGCTGACGCGGATGATGTCTTCACGGGTCTTCATGGGTGTGTCGTCCGGATATCGCAGAATATCATAACAAACAGGGATTCCCTCCTCGTCCAGTACAGGGGCGTCGTCCTCATCAAGCACAAATGTTCCGCCATTTGAGTATTGGGAGCCAAGGCAAATCGCACCGAATGTCTCCAGATAACGATAGTATTTCAGGTAATGCCAAGAAGGCGGGTGGGCTTCAATGAAACGGAAACGTTCGTTGCCTACTGCGGCTATCTGATTATCTGCCCGCCATTTTATTTCATCACGCACCATCTTCCAGAATTTAAGAGTTTCGTCGGGGTCTATTTTGGTAAGCATGCCAATGGTGTAGACTGAGTACAGGTCTTTTACCGAAAGCGGGCTGGGTATAGTCCTTGCGATCAGGTAGGATATCTCCCTTCTGTATTTCTGACTCGCTGATGTGTTCCTCAAAATCTGAATCAGCTTCTCATCATCGCACTTCTGCCCGAAGATGCGCTCCACATCGTTGACAACCCTGTAGTTACAATAGGCCTTATGCTCAAGCATGGGCTTCTCACGTTCTTCATCGTATTCCTCAGTGTACATACATTGATCCGACATCCATTGGGGCATGTTTTCAAAATCCCTTGCTTGCTGTCCTCTCTTGGCATGCTGATCACAAACACATGGATGAGGCGCCACCAGTTCGCGTTTCCTCCATGGCGACCCGTCTTCCAGATAACCCAAAAACTGCGTACCCCAACAGTTACCCTGATATCCGCAGATTTCGCGGCCCCATCCGCGGATTTCACTGGCCAGGCGGGCTTTTCGCGCGAAAGGATCGTTTCTTGCCTGTATCATGGAGCCGACCGGATTGTCGTGAATAATGGTAAGGGCGGGATAGGCAGGTCCCCAGTCCCAGTTGCCTTGACCGATGACGTGATTGTTTTCGCTCGCAACGGACTTATCGTAATTTGCGCGTAGTTCCTTCGCTTTTCCCCAGAACTCCAATGGCCTTGTTTCCCATAATTGCTTTTTTGCCATTTTATCAATCCTCCTCATTGTTCTCCAAAGGTTTTATGCCAGCCTGCCATATGGTTGATTCCCGGCTTGAGCATGTTCATGAACGATTCCAGCCGCAGCCTGGTTTCTTCTACAGGCAGCGTTGTGTCCCTTTCGAAGAAGTGATATGGAATATATCTATCCCTCAGTACTTTCCAGACCGCATAGTTGTCAGTGCCGTGCAAGTGGCAGTAAATCTGTTTTACAACCAGAGCCCCGTCAATGTTGTAATCCTCTGCAAGCTGGAAGATGTGTTGCGGTCGTCTCCGCCAGTTGTTGTCCTTAATCGGGTTCTTGGGACGCCCGAGATACTTAAGCGAGATTGCCATCAAACGGTCTTTTTGCGGGATAATATTATTCCAGTAGTACGATGTACCGTTGTCTAATTCGTCAATCACGATGTCTCCGCCCAGTGATTCCACCATATCCTCAAGATCTGTATTAAATGTTTCGCTACCGATAATCATAAGACGGACCCTATCCGGACCCGGTTCCCGTGCTTCCAACTCAGGGATGAATTTTTCCAGCAATCCGTTCATCTCCGTTTTGTCCATTATCTGGTCTGCCAGCACAATATTCATCATTTCTGCTCCGTGGATCAGCGGTCTTTCCATTCGTCTTAGTTCGCAGATTTGCTTCAGCAGGAGGCGGTTTTTGTTGTAAACTTCAATAGCATTGTCAAGGTTTGCGTCTGTTATCTTGTTTCCCGTCCACTCTTCCATCCTTCTTCTAAACACATCAAGCTCCGACCTTGCTACATGCTTCGATGTCGGTGCGTCCGTGTGGTCAGGCATAAACAGATAATGATTAAACAGATTCGAGTTGTTGTTAACTGCTACTTCCCATGCGTTGTACATCCACTGGCAACCCTCGACGTTAACCAAGCCGTCTACATAGTCATAGCGTCCTTTTAAAAACTGGTTCACCATATCACGCACAGGATAACATGATCCATATATCCATTTATCCGATATGTCGTCAGGTTCGTGCTTAGCCAGAATCCGCACAGGCAGCACTCCTGCTGCATATGCTATTTCTTCCGGGAAATAAGGTTCAAACCATCCAAGTATTTTCCCGCCTGTTCGGGCTTTCCAATCTTTTGCATATTTGTGTCGGTTATCCACTAATGCTTTAAAGTCCATTTATGCACCATCCTTCCTATGCCAGCAAGGCTGCGCCTATGGCACCTGCCAGTATTGGATCGTATTTGCTTGTCAGCGACGCCACTCGCAACTCTCGTTCGATGCGTTTCGTAATTCCGGGGTTTTTTGCCAGTCCTCCTGTAAAGCCAAGGTCTTCATAAACCATGATTTCTCCTACGTCCTGAGGCTGAAGTTTCCCAATAGCGCCCAGCATCCGCCACGCTATAGCGAGCATGTGGGTCGCGTATACCTCATTCTCGGTCAAGGGTTCAGCGCGAAACTCAGGCCGGAATTGTCCCATAGTTTCAGTTTGAGCAAACGCGTAGCAGGTCGTACTCACCGGCTCAGGGTCGTTATTGACTTCTAGCGACTTCTGACCGATTTCTGTGATATGTATATGAAGTAACCTGCATATCTGCTCAATGTTGCGGCCTTGTCCAGTCGCGCATTTGTCGTTCATAGCGATGTCGCGTACTCGGTCCCATTCATATAGGCGTATTGCTTTTAGCGTTTGCGCCCCGAGGTCAACCACTGTGGTTACTTTCGGGCCGTACATGAACCGCGCTCCTTTAGCGTGGCAATGCACCTCGTCCAACTTCTTAGTAGCATAAGCAGCATTGTCTCTGCCGAATCCGGTAGCAGCGATAGCTCTAATTTTTCCTGTTGTCAGACCGGAATTGCCAAATGCTTTTGCTATCACGTCATCGGCGGCTTTAATGAAACTTGCGCCTATGCGGATGTTAGCCCACCCAAAGAGTTCCCCGTCGCAAAACACTGAACTCTGGGCGCTTGTCGTGCCTATGTCTACTCCTGCAGTTATTTTTTCGGCTTTTTCCCATTCGATATTGCCCGACGTCCAACAGGATTCCGGCCATCTGCCATATTCTTGTAACATGCACTGTCCCTCCTACCTTGGTTAGTCTGCAACTAAAATATCATCGACGGGGTTAAGTGTCAATGAATGGAAATGATTTTTGGACACAATCCTGAGCAGTATTGCATTTTAAATAAAACAGTAATATAATGAACCAACCAAATTAAGGAGTGTTACTATGTTTGATAAAGAACGCCTTCAAAAAATATTAGAACTGGACATGGCAAAGATAGGTCAAATGGACGATAGCCGGCTGAATGCTTTCAGCACTGCCGCGAATTCTTTAACAGACAATTTCCCAACGCTTGAAGATAACGTAAAAACCGCCCTTGAAGCAAAGGACTTAACCGCGCTGGCAAAACACCTAACGGACATTTGTGGTATACTGCAGCAGATATACGCAGAGAATTTAGCAAATAAGTGCTTACAACGGATCAAAGCCATTAACGATGCCGAATATGAGGACCTGCAGGCCTATGTGATTGATTTCCTGAAAATTGTTTCAGCGCTGTCCATTGATTTGCAAATGACAGAGTTCAAGGATGCCTCCGGACCGCCTGTTGCAGATGCTGAGAAACCTGTTGCAAAAAATACTATACTGGCCGTTGATGACAGACATTTTTTCCTAACCGCCATCAAAACAATGCTTCAGGACACCGGATATAAGGTAACTTGTATCAATTCGGGTGCAGCTGCCTTAAAATATCTGGATAAGCATCAACCCGACTTGTTTATTCTGGATATCGTAATGCCCGAGATGGACGGTTACGAACTCGCAAACAGAATCAGGAAGTCTGGGAAAACCGCGCCGATCCTTTTCCTGACCGGCAATGCCAACAAAGAATCAGTTATTAAAGCGCTTCAAGCCGGTGCGGCTGATTTTATTGTAAAACCGGTTACAAAAGACCAGTTGCTTGAGCGGATCGGTAGATACATTCAGCCAGAAATACAAGAAGACGAGTAGGGAGGCTTATAAATGGCAAAGCTCCACCGTTTATCATGCATTTTCCTTGCGTTTATACTTTTTACGGCTTTGTTGTCAAGCTGTGCCGCGAATAGCAGACCTGAGGGAAGTGCGGCGGCGTGGGAATATGCATCTTATACGGACATTCCCGGCGTCACGCAAAGTGAGATTGACGCAATTAATGGTCTGCGTGCG
>Ga0099364_10012797_pt1 | contig 11294 bp, 7 predicted proteins | sample TergutTh196P3_FD_73070 | JGI IMG/M metagenome (GOLD analysis project Ga0099364, IMG submission 73070) | Microcerotermes parvus P3 segment gut microbial communities from Pointe-Noire, Republic of the Congo - Th196 P3 | ecosystem: Host-associated > Arthropoda: Insects > Digestive system > Gut ...
AAAACTATTTATTGACAGGAAAAACTAATGCACCTGCCGAAAACACGAACTCAAAATTGCAACGTTTTATCACTGCCAATTACGGAACAAGAGACATAGATTTTTTCCTCTTTCGTACTGCTAAATATTTTTCCTAGCACTAAAAAAAAAGATTTAGCCCCTAAAAAATCTAATATTTCTTATTCAAAAAAAAATCTATATTCGCGCCCCAAAAAACCGATTATTATCCTTTGACTTAGAAAAGGAATTATTAATTGAAAATCAGTCTTTTGTAGGTGAAGACAAAGGGCATAAAACAAAAACAAAAACGTAAAATGAACACATTAAGTTACAAAACCATCGCAGCAAACGAGAAAATCGTTAAGAAAGAATGGGTTGTTATTGATGCTCAAAATGAGATTGTGGGTCGGTTAGCCACTGTGGCGGCACGCATTTTAAGAGGAAAAACCAAAACCTATTTTTCTCCTCATTTTGATTGCGGAGACAACGTGATTATCATCAATGCCGAAAAAATAAGATTTACCGGCAACAAAATGGAAGATAAAGAATATGTTCGCCATACAGGATACCCTGGCGGACAGCGTTTCAGAACTCCCAGAGAACTTCTGAAAAAAAATCCTATCGGTATTTTAGAACATGCCATTAAGGGAATGTTGCCTAAAAACAAATTAGGCGCGCAACTATACCGCAATTTGTATGTGTATGTGGGTCCTAACCACCCGCACGAAGGTCAAACCCCAAAAACCATTAACATTAACGAAATCAAGTAAATATCATGGAAATAACCAATACATTAGGAAGAAGAAAAACCGCTGTTGCCCGTATCTATATGAAAAAAGGGAGCGGCATTATCACGGTAAACGGTCGTGATTACAAAGAGTATTTTCCGTTGGCAACATTACAATATGTTGTAACCCAACCTTTCGTATTAACTGAATTGGAAGGACAGTACGACATCAAAGCGAATATGGATGGCGGCGGAACTGCCGGTCAAGCCGAAGCATTGCGCTTGGCAATATCCAGAGCATTAGTAGAAATCAACCCCGAATACCGACCGGTATTAAAAAGTAAAGGACTCCTTCGCCGCGACCCTCGTATGGTAGAACGTAAAAAACCCGGACAACCCAAAGCACGCAAGCGTTTCCAATTCTCAAAACGTTAGAATAAAGTTAAGAATTAAGAATTAAGAATTAAGAATTAAGAATTAAGAATTAAAAAAAGGAGTTAAGAAGTTAAAGGAGTTAAATTTTTAAATCTTTAAATTTTTAAATTAAATAATCACTAATCACTAATCATTAATCATTAATCATTAAATTAACCCTGTTTAGTATCGAAATTATTAAGACCTTTAAAAACGCTACTTAGTAATTGCTTTAATGAACGTAAACAAAATAAAAAAATGTCAAAAGTAAACTTTGAAGAATTATTAGATGCCGGCTGTCATTTCGGACATCTTAGAAGAAAATGGAACCCTGCTATGGCGCAGTACATTTTCATGGAAAAGAATGGAATTCACATTCTTGACCTCAACAAAACTTTAGTAAAATTAAACGAGGCGTGCGCCGCTGCAAAACAAATCGCAAAATCGGGTCGCAAAATTTTGTTTGTTGCTACCAAAAAACAAGCAAAAGACACCATCGCAGAATTGGCAAAATCGGTAAATATGCCTTATGTAACAGAGCGTTGGCCCGGCGGAATGCTCACCAACTTCTTTACCATTCGTAAAGCCGTAAAGAAAATGAGCGACATCGATAAATTGATGGGTAGCGTTCAGTTTGAAAATCTGGCTAAAAGAGAAAAATTACAAATTCAACGCGAAAGAGCAAAATTGGAAAAGAACTTAGGTTCTATCTCCGACTTGTCTCGCTTGCCCGCTGCCATTTTTATTGTGGATATTTTAAAAGAACACATCGCTGTGGCTGAAGCAAGAAGACTGAATATCACTACTTTTGCAATCGTGGACACCAACTCAAATCCAAATTTAATCGATTTTCCGGTTCCTGCCAACGACGACGCATCAAAGTCTATCCATGTTATTGTTAAAGCAATTTGCGACGCTATTTCAGAAGGAGCAGCAGAACGTAAAATTGACAAAGAAAATATGGAAGATGATTCCAGCGATGATATGGTAGAAACCGACCTCTTAACCGATGAAGATGATATGCCTGCAAAAAAATCTGAAATGGCAGTGGATGTAAAAGGTGTGAAGAAAGTAAAAGATGTTGCCTCCGATGAAGATTCTCCCTCAAAAAGAAAACGTATCCCTACCAAAAAAACACCCGTTAAAGTACCGGGAAAACCTCTCACTAAAAAATAATTAACAATTAAAAATAACAAATTAAAAATTAAAAGAAGTTAAGGAGTTAAAGGAGTTAAAGGAGTTAAATAATTTAATCTGTAACTTGTAACTCGTAACTTGTAACTAAAAAATCATTAATCACTAAAAAAAATAAATATTATGATAACTGCTGCTGACGTAAACAAACTAAGACAGATGACCGGTTCGGGAATGATGGACTGTAAAAATGCACTCGTAGAAGCCGATGGCGACTTTGATGCTGCTGTGGACATCCTCCGAAAAAAAGGTCAAAAAGTGGCTGCTAAACGTGCCGACCGTGCTTCAAATCAAGGTCGTGTGGTAGCCAAATTAAATGCCGAACACACTTTTGCTGCCATTGTGGTAGTAAGTTGTGAAACCGATTTCGTTGCTAAAAACACCGATTTCATTGCTTTTGCAGATTCTATTATAGATGCTGCTATGGCAAATAAAATTAAAACCCGCGAAGAACTGTTGGTACACAAAATCAACGGTATCACTGTGGAAGATATGCTTATTGAGATGACGGGAAAAACCGGTGAAAAAACAGAACTTCCTGCTTATCATATCATTGAAGCACCTTGTGTGTCTGCATACAACCACAACGGAAACCTGCTCGGAACTATTGCCGGTTTTACTTTGGGTGGAGAAAAAGTGTTTGAAGCCGCTCACAATGTAGCCATGCAGATTGCCGCTATGAATCCGCTCGGCGTAGATCCGAAAGATATTCCGCAAGAAACGATTAACCACGAATTAGAATTGGCACGCGAAATGATTCGCCAAGAAGGAAAACCTGAAAATATGGTTGAAAAAATTGCAGAAGGTAAATTAAACAAGTTCTTCAAAGAAAACACTTTGTTGAGCCAGGAGTTTATCCGCGATAGCAAAATTTCCGTTGCCGAATACCTTAAACAAACTGATGCTAACCTAACTTGTTGCTGTTTCTACAGGTTACATTTGGGCGCATAGGTTTGTTTTTTATTGTTTTCATTGGTAAGCCGAAGAATTTTTTCTTCGGCTTTACTATTTTAATGAGTAATTTTATACACCAACTCTTTCAATAATTCTTCATCGGGCAAATTGCTGTCCACACCTTTGGTTTTGGCATCATATTCTCTTAAAATGCCGATGATTTTTTGCAACTCTAATACGGAATGATTAACTGCGTGTTTTATATTAATATCTTGAATATACGGATTCTTCCCGAAAATTTTGGATTTAGCCTCAATAGATTTATCGGAAAGATTATAGGCTAATAATTTTAGATAAAAGGATGCCAAACTGTTAATCGTAACCACATTGGGCGATTGTTTAATATTTTGGCAAAAATAGTGCACAATTTTATAGGCTTTATCCATCTTTCTACCTGCCAACGCATCTTGAAGTTCAAAAACATTATACTCTTTGCTAATGCCAATATGTTTTTCTATAAGGTCGGCAGTAATTTCACTGTTTGGCGGAAGAAAGATAGTAAGTTTTTTAAACTCATTGTCAATGCGCGACAAATCCACCCCGATATTTTCTGCCAAAAGATTTGCCACAGCAGGCTGCATCTTAAAGTTATATTTACCTACATGGTTCTGAATCCATGCGGGTAATTTATACTCTTTTATCTTTTCGGAATGAAACACCACACCGGTTTTTTCAACTGTTTTTGACTGCGCTGCTTTGAGTGTGGCATATTTATAACAAATTACCAAAATGGCAGTTGGGGATGGAGATTCTGCATATTTGACAATTTTATCAAAATTTTTCAAATCTTTTGCTTCTTTTACAATCACCACGCGCTTTTCGGTGCCAAACGGAAACTCTTTTGCCAAAGCAATCACTTCGTCTGCATCGGTGTCTTTGCCATAAAGTAAAACCTGATTAAAATCTCGGTGTTGTTCTTCCATAGCGTTTTCCTCAATAAAATTGGATAATTCATCAATGTAAAACGGTTCATCGCCCATAAAGCAATAAACAGGTGCAAACTGTTTTTTTTGTAATTGTGTAATAATTTGATCGTAGGTCATTCTGAAATCGGATTAAAATACTTAAATATAAACATTTGGAAGTATATTAATATTGGGCTGTATTGTGGTGTTTTTAAGTGTGATTTATGAGTTGCAATTGGAAATTATTTCTTACCTCATTTTAAAGGGTGCTTCTCACTAATTATTTTTTTAAATGCTTTAATATCAACTATTTTTATGTATGGAAAATTCATTTTTTTCAATATGTTAAAATGTTTATCATTAGTAACAATATAGTCGGCTCCTGCATTTAAAGCACAATCAGCAAATTTGTTGTCTTCAGGGTCGGCTATTATTAAATTCCATTTGAAATATGGAATAACAGGTATAAAATTATTTGCATTTGTAATTGTATTTATCACGCTTTCACTGATTTGAACTGAATAAAAACTTGCCATTAATTCGCCGTATTCTTCCAATATTTCGGTAGAAGAACATAAGTAAAATTTGCCTTCTCCAAACGCTTCCCACAGCCAATTATATGGTGAGTTCTCGAAAATCGCTGGCAACAAGCAATTTGTATCTAATACTATTTTCATTTTGTTGATATGCGATTATGACCGTACATAATTTCTTCCATTCGGTCACTGTTTAATTCATTGATTTCCCAAAAATCGTGAGTTTGGACTTTCAATTTATCACGATAATAATTGAAAAGCACGGATTGCATTTCTTTCAACCCCTCTTCCCTTTTGTTAAATGTAAACATCTGTAATAAATGCTGTTGAACTGCATTTAAAGGAGTATATACAGTAGTTGATTCCATTATATTTTATTAAAAATTAACTTTGCGAAGATAGCATTTTTTTTGAATGAGGATATGATGATGCCAAAAACACTAGGGCAAATCATTAAAAATAAAAGATGATTTTTGATTATGGTTTTATGAGGCTTTATTTTTACCTTATCGAACATTAAAACACCTTAGTAGCAAGAAGATACGTATGATAATGTAACTTTATTGCTTTTTAAGAGTTTTTTTGAATAATCTGTCTATTTTTTTACAAATTTTGACACAAAAATTATTATTATTTACAAAAAATATCATTAAAAATCAATATTTTAATTTTATTTTTGTTTCTTAAATTAAGAAATAATCAAAAGAAAAAAACGTAACCAAATAAGTTTACTTTTGCCACCTTTTTTGCATAATACAAAAAAAATGTAAAATTTTATATACTAATGAGTTAGCAATAAAAAATAAATATCTGATATGAGAGAAAATTTATCTTTTTTTAACAAATTGACAGTCATTTTTTGCCTGACTGTTGTAATTTTTTTATGCGGAACAACGAAAATTTCCGCGCAGTCGGTACTTTATGTAGGTAGTTATGGAGATCTGAGTAATGCTTTTGCTTCGATTAATAGTGGAAGTGGAAGTGGAGACTTTGTGATTCAGGTATATGGCAATATTACTTATAATTCCTCAAATCCAACGTTGTCGCTTACGCGTAATTGTACGCTTACCATCCAAACTTATCCCAGCTATAATAGCCCTTTCAAAATTACACAGGCAAATGCGAATGCTCGACATTTTAATGTTACTACGGGCACTTTAATCATTGGGGGCGGAAGTTATCCGCTTACTTTGGATGGTGGCAACACCGGCGGTGGGATTTCTGTATCCGGTGGAACAGTGAAAATTGATAATCAAGGTATTATTGACAACTGTAGAGCTGCAGGTAATCCGGCAGGAACCAACGGCGGTGGAATTTATGCTACCGGCGGTAATGTGTTTATAGCAACGGGAGGAATTATTCAAAATTGTACGGCAACCGGTAGCGGCGGCGGCGTGTATAAAACTGATGCTGGTTTGGATATATATGGATCCATCCTTAACAACACGGCTAACGCTTCTGGAAATTCAGTAGGCGGTGGCGGAGTATGTGCTTACGTAAACAATGATATGTTTTACATAAGTACGGGTGCTAAAATTAGTGGAAACAAAGCCCCTAATGGTAGTGGCGGCGGTATTTTTGCTAACGAATATATGTGGTTAGAGGGTGGTAACATCAGTATTGACAACAACACCGCCGGCAACTATGGCGGCGGTATATATTCTTATTACGGAGGAGTAATTGTGGGAGGAGATGTTGCGATTCATGATAATAAAGCCGCTACAGGTGCCGGTATTTATTGCCCCACTAATATCTTAAGTATTTCTCACAGTTCTTGGTATGGTTCTACCCCCCCTACAATTAATTATAATATTGCTACAAATGATGGCGGCGGAATTTACTATGCAGGAACAGGTGCAGGAAATGCTTTATATATAGAAAATTGTATTATCAAAGATAACGAATCAAACAACGGGTCTGGTGGTGGAATCTATTCAGCAGGCACCGGCAATAGTTTAACAATTTATCCAGGAACAACAATAATTGACAACAACACATCTGCGAGTTCCGGAGGCGGTATTTACTATAGCGGAGGAGCAACAGGCACATTAACCATTGATGGTGCTACCATAACCAACAATAAAAGTGGTGGCGGCGGTGGCGTTGCTATCTATCCGAGTACACAAGATGCATCTATTGAGAATACAACAATTACGGGTAACAAAGCAACTTCAAACTTTGGCGGTGGAATTACATACTCCGCTACATCTCCCTCCACGTTATATATAAATAATTGTATCATAAATAGTAACGAGGCTTATTCTTACGGTGGTGGTATTTGGGTCCCTACCAATACTTCAGGGAACCTTGATATATCAGGTTCTAATACTGAAATTAAATATAACAAAGCAGGCACAGGTGGTGGTATTTGTCTCTTCGGTAATGGTGGTGGTTTAAACATGAGTGGTGGTACTATTGAAGACAATCACGCTGGCAGCGGTGGCGGTATTTATGCTTATAACGCTACAACCGTAAATATTACCGGCGGTTCCATTATCAACCATACCACTAATAGTAGCGGTGGCAACATCAGTAGCGGCGGCGGTATTTATTCAAGCGGTTCAGGTAATAGTTTATCCATTAGTTACGGCGGACCCAACAATACAATTATTAAGGGAAACGCAGCTACTGACGGTGGCGGTATTTACTTTAGTGGCACTAATAACGGTACTACCGGCGGCATACTAGATGTAAGTTACTGTGACATCGGCGGAGTTGGAGTGGGAGAACCCAACACCGCCGGCACCTTTGGCGGTGGTATTTTCACAACCGGTACAAACACTACAACCATTGGATACGGCACTAACATCATTGGCAACACCGCCGGCACCTCCGGTGGTGGTATCTATGTATTGGGCCAATCAGCACAATTAAATATAACGGGCGGAACCATTAGCGGCAATGAAAGTACCTATAGTACCGTTACCTCTATTATCTCTGGTGGTGGCGGTATATATATTCAGGGCCATAACGCAGGGGCTGCCACTTTAAACTTGCGCACCCCTGCTGTTATCAGCGGAAACACCGCCAACTACGGCGGCGGAATTTTAGGCGCAATCTATTCACACTTGGAAATTAACGGTGGTGCCGTTATAAACAACACTGCCAGACTAAACGGCGGCGGTATCTGTTCTCCCAGCGCAGGTAGCGACGTAATCATACAGCAGGCAGGCAACGCAGCACCGGTTATCAGCGGAAACAATGCAAATGGTGGCAGTGGCTACGGATTAGGCGGCGGAGTTTTTTTTAATGGAACCTCTTATGCTTACACAAACGGAACAACAGCAGGCGGAACACTTACCATGACAGATGGGCTTATCGGCGTGGGAACGGTTGGGGGTACCAACTACACCCTAAACACCGCAGCCCAAAACGGCGGCGGTATTTCCGCCACATCGGGAACCGTAACGATAGAACCAAACAGTTGGAGTAATATTTGTGATATCAGCGGAAACGTTGCCACCAACGGAGGCGGCGGCGGTATTTATTGCTCCGGAGCAAACCTTGACATAAAAGGTGGATATATATATGGAAACAAAGCCAATAGCAACAGCGGCGGCGGTGTTCGTTTCGGAGTCAACGGAACATCTACTCCTACCACTTTTAATATGACCGGCGGAGTGATTGGTCAAAACAGCGCAGGAACCACTGTGGCAAACACCGCAACCTACGGCGGCGGAGTTAGTTTGTATGGTGGCAGCACGATGAATATGACAGGCACTGCCCAAATAATTGGCAATACTGCTACCTCAGGCGGCGGAATCTATTTATCTTCCGGCACAGGTTCTGCTATACTTACAATAAATAGCAGTAATGTTCAAATTTCTAACAATGAAGCCACAACAGGATATGGCGGCGGAATCGCTGTTTCACCCAATGGAGGCGCCCATAAGGTAAATTTATATTATGGAAACATATCAAACAATAGTGCCGGTACAAACGGAGGCGGTATATATTTGGAGGGGCTAAACAGTGGAACAGCAGTGCTTAATATGACCGGCGGAAATATCAACAATAACAGTGCCATTAATGGCGCAGGTGTATATGGTACTCTTTATTCACAATTGGATATTACAAGCGGTGGATATATATTTGGTAACACCGCTACTACCAACGGCGGCGGAATTTATGTATCCTATACTGCTCCACTAACTATCAACGCAAACAGTGGTGCTGCCGCTATAAATATTTATAATAATACGGCAACCAACGGAAGGGGCGGCGGTATATATGCCAACGAAACAAGCAATGTAACTCTTTCTGCCTTAGATGCAAGCAACTTGGTTTTTTATGGAAACAAAGCAAATAATGCAACTAATGGTAATGGCGGTGCTATTTACTACGAAAGCACAACTCCGGGTAAATTAACCGTAAATCAAGCAAGATTTGGATATGATGATATGTCCCAATACAATACAGCCATGCGGGGGGGAGCTATCTACGTAAACACCAATTCAACAGCGGATATTAACGACGGTATATTTCAAGGCAACCATGCCAACGGCAGCGGCACTACCGACGGCGGCGGTGCCATATATACCGTAAACCACAACAACCTTAAAGTGTTAAGTACGGTACAATTTCAAAACAACTTCGCGCAATCGCACGCCGAAAAGTGGCTCACAGGTAATGCAGAGTATGGTGCAATTAATAGTGTGTATGCAACACAATGCCCATTGTTCTCGGCTACTTCAACTAATACTACCACGCCGATATTATCAGATGCGGTGGGTTCTACATATAATAATATATATAACAACTATGATATAAACCTCTCGAAGGTTACCATTACTTACGACCCCAACGGAGGAGCAAATACAAGCACACCTGCCCTGCAACACTATTTCTATAACGAGGGTAATGTGAACTTGACAGAATACGCTACGATGTTTACTGCAAGCGGAGGTCCATTTAAAGAATGGAACACCAATGCCTTAGGAACAGGAACAAAATACAACGATCAACAATCGGTGCCAAGCACAGGTCCTCTTACCCTTTACGCCATTTACTCCGACCCCTACGAAATTTGGAATTGGGAAGACTTGGCAAATATGCAAAATGTGAGCGACTGGAGCGTGTATGGCAACAGAGCCGTGTTGATGCAAAATATCGGCGTGCCGCCAAACGGTAGCAACGCCGACGCAGTTACCAACGAATGCGGAAACGACAACTTTGGAGACGGAGACGGAACACCGTTGAACGGAGGTAAACAATCTCCAAACTATCCATCAGGAGTAAAACGTTGGGGATGGTACGGATATCAAGGCTTTACAGGCAGCGACCCCACAACCTTTAACCCCGCAACAACAACTACCGCAACCGGATGGAACGCAGCGTGGGGATGGTATAACTCACCTTATATCGATGGTATAGAGTTTGATGGGCAAGGCTTTGAAATTAGCGGACTGTGGTCTTATATGCAGCCTCTTTTTTATGCTGCTGAGAGTAATGCCGTAATTAAAAATCTTGGGGTAATTTTAGATGAAAAAGGTATTGGAATGGATCCAAATATATATAATGGTTATAATGGAGCACTTGTTGGTTTTTTATATCAAAGTTCAATAGAAAACTGTTATGCTAAAGGTAAAGTTGGTAGTCAAAATGAAATGGGTGCAGGTGGTCTTGTAGGTCGTGCTCAAGAAGCAACTATTAAAAACTGTTTTACAGAAGGATTTGTGCAACATTTAAGTGATGGTTATGATGGTAATAATAGTGGCGGTCTTGTGGGCTCTGCCGAAAATTCAAAAATTACTAATTGTTATTCTCTTTGTGATGTGTATAATGAACTTGGAGTTGCCGGTGGGCTTGTAGGATCTCTTTATGCAAGTACAAGTACAAGTTCAGATATTATCGCTTGTTACACCACAGGAGATGTGATTACAGATAATAGCAGTTCTGCCGGTGGTATAGTAGGAGAGATTTACGTTTGGAATGCTGGAAATGTTAATATTTCCAACTGTTTCGCATTGGGCAGTAAAGTAGAAGGAGACCCTACCATCAGCGGGCGTATTTACGGATCTACAACTACCTCCAGTGGTATCAATAACAACCGCGCTTACGGCGAGATGAAAGTAAACGGAAGTTCCTCTGTTTCTCCAACGGGACTAACGACACAGCACGGACAGAGTTTAACCTGCACGCAGATAGCTAACCCCAGCACATTTAGTGCTATAAGCAATGCATACAGTTTCGATTACGACTTCACGCCCGACTACAGTGGCTACAACACGGGTAGCCCCATCAATCTTCCTATATTGAAGGCATTTCCGGCTTCAAGTTTCAGTTGCGCACAACAGCACCCCGCAGTAAACCAATGTATTAAACCCTACGAAATTTGGAATTGGGACGACCTGAACGAACTGAGAAACGTGGTAAATACTCCCGCATGGGAAAGTTTGCACGAAAAAAAAGCGGTGTTGATGCAGAATATCGGCACACCCGACGGAAATAATGCCAACAACTGCGGAGATAACAACTACGGCGACGGCTACGGCGATGGCGTTCACCAAAGCCCATACTATGGACTTGATGCCTACGACGATTACCGCCAATACGGTTGGTATG
>Ga0099364_10012798_pt1 | contig 11294 bp, 9 predicted proteins | sample TergutTh196P3_FD_73070 | JGI IMG/M metagenome (GOLD analysis project Ga0099364, IMG submission 73070) | Microcerotermes parvus P3 segment gut microbial communities from Pointe-Noire, Republic of the Congo - Th196 P3 | ecosystem: Host-associated > Arthropoda: Insects > Digestive system > Gut ...
CTTTCAATAGATTATTACTCCGGCACTTAAATGTCGCAATCAAGCGCCGGTGGATTTTTTCGTCAGACAAGGAAACGAAATGCAGGAATGCTTTGTGCATTGCAAGTTTAGTTGACGAAGTATGGCGGGAAAATATCCGGTGCGGCTTGCGACATTTAAGTGCCGGAGTAATAAGTATATCACAAAAAAACCGGCTATACATAAAGCAGCAAAAAAATCCCTGATATTTGCCATTTTTCTATGATGCCCCATGCAATTTTTGTTATATTTGACGGTTTTAAAATAATTGTTGTCACATCGCGGATAATTATGATAAAATGTTAATGGATTTGTACGGAACGTTCATATGCAGTTCACACTAATATGCGATACTTAGGCGTAATATTTGTGTTGCTTTTGTTACGCAAATCAACCGCTATATTTTCAGGGAGGTATATATCCGTTTATGAGAAGGCTAGTTTTAAAAATTACGGCTTTAGCTCTGGCTATGTCATTTGTACTGTCGCCTTCAGCAAGCGCCAGTATCAGCGATCCGGGCACAGACCGGCAAAAAGGCTTTACCACCAGCAAACGTGAGGGGCTTGAATTTAAAAGGCTTCAGTCATGGATTAAAAAATGCAAGGAGATAAATCCCGAGGTCGTCGGATGGCTTGCAATTCCCGGAACTTCAATCAACGAGCCTATTACTTTCAGCCCAAAAAGCAACGAACACTATCTAAAGCGCGACTGGCGCGGTACAAATTATCCTGATTTGGCGTTCGCGAACTGGGCCGCAAGACCGGCGACCGCAACGTATGCCGATTCACGCACCAGGTTCGGGACAAACTGGAAAAGCGGCACTTCCAGGAATATCGTCTTGTACGGGCATAACTGGAACAACCTAAGGGAACCGTTCGTAATCGGCCCCGGCAGAGGCCCCGACGGAAACCCGCTTACTATGTTTGCAGAGCTTCCGTCTTATAAGAGCATCGATTTTGCAAGAACCAATCCCCACATTTATTTTTCAACCGGTGAATACGAGGGGATTTGGAGGGTCTTCAGCGTTACTTACGTCGAGATGACCCCGCGGTTTAATTATAACTCGCCATTTAATAACAACACAGGCTTTGCCAATATCATAAAGGAATGGCAGGAACGCTCCATATACACCTACAATTTTGATGTAGACAGCACCGACCGCCTGCTTACGTTGTCTACATGCACAAGGCAATATAACGTCGGCGAATACCAGCGCTTTATCGTGGTTGCGCGTCTCTTGCGCGACGGCGAAAGCGAAAACGACCAGGTCAAGGTCTCTCATAACCCCAATTGGAAGAAACCCGTTTTCAGATAATCTTTTATAGCAAGAATCCACCGGCGGTGCAGCCGGTGGATTCTTATTTGTTTTGTTTGTTTTATTGGAACCGTTCCGCGATTGATTTTAAGCTATCAGCCAAATCCACCGCGCCGCCGCTTACGGCGTTTACGAATGCAATGTTTCCGGGATGGTTTGTGTCGGGCGTCCATTCGCCGTTACGGCTTCTTACGAGATATAAGGCGGTGTCTTTCTTAACTGTCTGCATTTTATCCCATTCGATGTTTGAGGCGGCATAATTTGCAAGTACTACCTCCGGTTCGCTAACATCTTTCCCTGCTATCTGCAATGCCGCAAGATGCGCCAACGCTCCGGGCATGCAGCCGTACACTGCTTTTCTCGCGTCAATGACGGTTACGTTTACTTCAACCTCCGCATTGTTCCCGTTGATTTTCCAAGCGCCGGTTTTGTACTTGATTCTCCTGCATACCTGGCTTAATATCCCGTAATATGATTCAGGCACTTCTTCTATTGATAAATGCTGGCGAATCATCGATTCCGTTTCTTCCCTGCCAAGATGAATGATTTCGTCAAGTATAAAAGCGGCGGCCCCGTCAGGCGTTTTGGTATCGTGCGCCTTTCTTTCCTGCAAAGGCGGCGCGTCGGGCTGGCGCGTCGGGTCCTGCGCGGGTGCGCTGTCGCCGGGCTTTCTTGAACAGCCTGCCGCAAGAATTAAAAGGATAAAAAACAGCGCGAGTACTTTCTTCATAAAACAGCCTCCACCAAATATTACTCCGGCACTTAAATATCGCAAGCCGCACCGGATATTTTCCCGCCATACATCGTCAGCAAAACTTGCAATGCACAAAGCATTCCTGCGTTTCGTTTCCTTGTCTGACGAAAAAATCCACCGGCACTTGATTGCGACATTTAAGTGCCGGAGTAATACATGTCTACTAATATCATTTTACCCTTTAAAAATGAATAAATTTAGACAAAACCATTAATTAATAAGGATTTTTGACGATTTGATAATAGCCCTTTACAGAAACGCAATCATATTGTAGAATATAGGCGGTACATTTTATAATAGAGGATGTGTTGCCTTTGGGAATAAAGTATAAAAGGATTTTACTAAAACTAAGCGGCGAGGCGCTTGCCGGCGAAAACAAATTCGGACTTGACTACGACATTGTTTTTAACATCTGCGAGGGCATAAAAAAATGCGTCGAGCTTAAGGCGGAAATCGGCATCGTCGTCGGTGGCGGAAACTTCTGGCGCGGCAGAACGAGCGGCAAAATGGACAGGACAAGAGCCGACCATATGGGGATGCTTGCAACGGTGATGAACTCTTTGGCGCTGTGCGACGCTCTGGAATCCCACGGCGTCACCGTGAGGGTGCAGACAGCCATTGCGATGCAGCAAATCGCAGAGCCATATATCAGAGGGCGGGCGCTGCGGCATTTTGAACAGGGCCGTGTCGTCATTTTCGGCTGCGGAACCGGCAACCCTTTCTTCTCGACCGATACCGCCGCAAGCTTAAGGGCCGCCGAAATCGACGCCGATATCATTTTAAAAGCCACGATGGTTGACGGTATTTACGACAGCGACCCGCGCAAAAATCCAAACGCAAAAAGATATGATGAGATTACCTTCTCCAAAATTTTAGGCGATAACCTTAAGGTTATGGATTCCACAGCGGCGGCCATGTGTAAGGATAACAGCATCCCGGTTTTAGTCTTTAGCCTATGCGACCCGAATAACATCGTGCGCGCGATAAAAGGCGAAAAAATAGGAACACTAGTGAAGGAGGAACAGCAATGGCATCAGAATCCGTAAAGCCGTATGAAGAAAAAATGGGCAAAACCATAAACGTGTTAAACGCGGAGCTTGCGTCCATCAGGGCGGGGCGCGCGAACCCGTCCCTGCTCGACAAGATTATGGTGGATTATTTCGGAACGCCAACCCCGATTCAGTCTTTGGCGGCGGTATCCGTTTCCGAATCGCGAATACTGGTTATCCAGCCGTGGGACAAAAATGTTCTAAACGCGGTTGAAAAGGCGATACAAAAATCAGATTTGGGCATTAACCCCTCAAACGACGGCAATGTAATCCGCGTTGCGTTCCCGCAGCCCACTGAGGAGCGCAGAAAAGAGCTGTGCAAAAAAGTGCAGAAGTCCGGCGAGGATTCAAAGATCGCGATACGCTCGATACGCCGTGACGCAAACGAAAAATTTAAGGCGCAAAAGAAAAAGAGCGAAATCACCGAGGACGATTTGAAAAATCTGGAAAAGGAAATCCAGACAACAACCGATAAATTCATAAAAGAAATCGACGGCATCACCGCTAAAAAAGAAAAAGAGATCCTGGAGATTTAGAACCTGTATTCCGTTCCCCTGTACCCACGGGGGAACGCATGGCGTAATGCCGAATGCAGGGGGGACCAATATGAATAAAGAAAACTTCCCGCGGCATGTCGGCATCATCATGGACGGCAACGGCCGCTGGGCGAAAAAGCGCGGTCTGCCGCGCCTTTCGGGGCATAAGCAGGGCGCTTCGGTATTCGGTAAAATCGCGCGCCACGCCGTGAATACCCCTGTTTCGCACCTCACCGCCTACGCGTTTTCAACTGAAAACTGGAAGCGTCCGGCCGGCGAGGTAGCAGGCATCATGGATTTACTGCGCGGTTTTTTAAGGGATACGGAAAAGCATAAGGACGATAATATCCGCGTTCGCGTGATTGGCGACGTTTCAGCCCTCGACTTGGATATCCGCCGCATGATTGCAGATCTCGAAGAGAAAAGCCGCGAAAAGGACGGCCTTGTTTTGAGTATCGCCGTAAATTACGGCGGTCGCAGCGAGATTATACGCGCCGCAAAAGCGTATGCCAACGACCCCTTAAAGCCATTCAGCCTTGACGAAGCTAAATTCGGGGAATACCTTTACACAAAAGGCATCCCGGACGTTGACTTAATCATACGCACAAGCGGCGAGATGCGCATTTCTAATTTTCTATTGTGGCAGGCGGCATATGCGGAATATATTTTCCTGGATGTTTTATGGCCTGATTTTACGCCTCTGCATTTTGACAACGCAATTCTGGAATACTCAAAACGCAACAGGCGCCTTGGCAGCATCTGATGAACGGTAGGAGCACGATTTTATGAAGCTACGCGTAATTTCGGCATTAATCGGCCTTTTGATCTTAGCAACCGCATTAGCGCTGATCGGTACGGTATTCTTTAATATCATCATCGTGGCGGTTTCCGTCATGGCCCTGTTTGAGATGCTCCGCGCGTCAGGCTGCCTTAAAAATCCGTGCCTTTCCTCCCTTTCTTTTTTGATGGCGGCGGTTATCCCGTTTGTTAACGAACCCGCCATAAAAGATTGGGCGGCGGCGCTTTTATTTTTATTTTTTGTGTCTTTCTGTATCCTGCTTGTCAAAAATTCACAGACGGAAAAGTTGGAACAAGTCTCGGTCATTATTTTGTTCAGTCTGTTTGTACCACTGTTTTTTTCGTGCGCTGTTTTCATGCGGGACTTTTACGGTCCTGTTGCCGGCAGCTTTTACTTGTTGTTCGCCCTTGGCTGCGCGTGGCTTTGCGATACCTGCGCGTATTTTGCGGGCCGCGCCTTCGGCAAACATAAGCTTGCGCCTTTAGTAAGCCCCAAAAAAACGGTGGAGGGCTTGATCGGCGGACTCTTGGGATGCACGGTTTTTATGGTAATGATCGCGTTTCTTTTTACCCTGTGCTTAGAATCGTTTGGTGTTTATATCCATATCAATTACATTGCAATCCTGCTGCTCACGCCGGTTTGCGCCATGCTCGGGGTTCTCGGCGATCTATTTGCGTCGGTGATAAAGCGGCAGTTTAAGGTCAAGGATTTCGGCGACATCATGCCCGGGCACGGCGGCGTTATGGACCGGTTCGATTCTGTGCTTTTCACTGTTCCGGCAACGTTTATCATCGCGCGCGCCATCAGTTTGATCTCTATTTTATGAGTTCATATTCGTTCACATAATCTTTTGTATTTTTTAATATATTTGTAGTATAATATTTTGGATAAAACTGCAAAATATTTTAGGGTATATCCATGCCCTATCATTCAGGTGGTAACAAAGATGAAAAAAATTGCACTTTTGGGCTCTACAGGCTCGATTGGCCAGCAGAGCCTTTCCGTGTGCAGATTTTTAAAAATTCCGGTTGCGGCGCTTTCATCCGGCAAAAACGTTAAGCTTCTGGCAATGCAGGCGCATGAATTTAAACCTAAGCTCGTGGCAATCGAGGATGAAAAGCTGTATCCCGCGTTAAAAACGCAGCTAAAAGGCCTGGACGTTAAAATCACCGCAGGTAAAGGCGCTTCATGCGACGCGGCTTCCTGCGACGGCGCCGACGCCGTAATCAACGCGATACTCGGGATTGCCGGGCTGAAACCGGCTCTTCGGGCGATCGAGGAAAGAAAAACCTTAGCGCTTGCAAACAAGGAATCCCTTGTTGCCGGCGGCGCGCTCGTAATGTCAGCCGCAAAACGCTATGGCGTACCGGTTATCCCGGTTGACAGCGAGCATTCCGCCATCTTTCAATGCTTGCGTTCCGGGTTGCGCCAGGATGTAAAGGGTGTTATCTTGACAGCTTCCGGCGGGCCGTTTTTCGGCAGGACAACCGACGAGCTTCAGAATGTAACTAAGCAGGAGGCGTTACAGCATCCTAACTGGAGGATGGGCGAAAAGATTTCGGTGGACTCAGCAACGCTTATGAACAAGGGCCTTGAATTGATTGAAGCCATGTGGTTTTTTGGGCTCACACCTGAGCAAATCGAGATTGTCATACATCGCCAAAGCGTTTTGCATTCCGCAGTCGAGTACCTTGACGGCTCTATCATCGCGCAGTTAGGCGCGCTTGACATGAGAACCGCAATACAGTACGCCATTACATACCCGCGGCATTTGCCGCGCGGTAACGGCAGGCTTTCACTGACCGCACTTGGCTCCCTGACCTTTGAAAAACCCGATTACGATACGTTTCAGTGCCTGTCGCATTGTATTTCCGCCGCGAAGTCCGGCGGGCTTGCGCCCTGTGTCATAAACGGCGCGAACGAACAGGCCGTCGAGTTATTTTTAAGCGGTAAAATCGGATTCCTGAAGATTGCGGAGCTTGTCGGCGCGGCGCTTGAAAATGTGAAGACAAAAAACAGCGCAAATCTTAACGATATTGAGGAAGCCGACATGATGGCGCGTGAATACATACTCGGCAACTACCAATTCAAAGGCCATGTGACAAGTGCTGTGAGCAATCAGAAAAGGTTGTAAGGTTGTGATTTTATCTTGAATTTATCCACTGTTTTTACAGGCATTATGAACAACGTACCGCAGATTATCCTTGCGATTTTCGTATTCGGGCTTTTAATATTCGTCCATGAGCTAGGCCATTTTCTTGCGGCGAAAAAATCAAAAATCAAAGTAAATGAGTTTGCGCTCGGCATGGGCCCCGCGTTTTTCAAAAGGCAACGCGGCGATACCGCTTATTCTCTGCGCCTTTTCCCTATCGGCGGCTTCTGCGCGATGGAGGGCGGCGACGAGGAAAGCGACGATGAACAGGCTTACAACAAGGCCCCGCTCATAAACAGGATGCTTGTAAGTATCGCGGGCTCCGCCATGAATCTTTTGCTCGGGCTTCTTATCCTTGGGATTTTGTCGGCGAATATGCATGCGTTAGGCACGACTACTATCGCGGCGTTCGGGGAAGGCGCCGTTTCAAACCAATGGCTTCAGGTCGGCGATACAATCAAAAAAATCGACAACCGGCGTGTACGAACGGCTAACGACATCATTTACGAGCTTATCCGCAGCCGCGACGGCATCATGGACATCGAGGTCGAGCGCAGGGATGCCGACGGCACGGCTCATACTATACTGTTAAGGTCTGTAGCTTTCCATATGGAAGAGGTCGAAGACGGCATCATGTTCATTACCCAGGACTTCAAGTTCCTGGGCGTGAAGCCAACGTTTTTCGGCGTTATCATAAACTCCTTTAACTGGACTTATTCGATTATACGGCAGGTTTGGGGCGGATTTGCCGACCTTGTGACGGGCCGCTACGGATTTAACCAGCTCTCCGGACTGGTCGGCGTGACCTCCGCAATCGGGCAGGCGTCGTCGTTCGGCTGGGAAAGCCTGTTTATGCTCATCGCTTTCATCAGCGTTAACCTTGCCGTGTTCAATCTTTTGCCGCTCCCGGCGCTGGACGGCGGGAAAATGGTATTTTTACTCATCGAGGCTGTGCGGCGAAAGCCGATAAACCCGCGTTACGAAAACCTTGTTCACGGAATCGGGTTCTTGCTTTTAATCGGGCTTATGATTCTTGTAACCGTAAACGACATCTCGAAAATATTGTAACACAAAAGCCGCTCACCAAGCGGCTTTACCTTTATAGTCAACTGGACTGTAGTTATGGAGGAATTTTAAACGGTGCCCAGTCGAAAAATCAAAATCGGAAATGTAACCATAGGCGGCGGATGCGACATAGCAGTGCAGTCCATGCTCTCTGTAAAGCATAATGACTTGACTGGCAACATAGCGCAAGCTGCCCAGCTTGAACGGGCCGGATGTGAAATCCTTCGTGTCGCGGTGCCAGACAAGGCGAGCGTCGCGCTGATTCCCGCAATAAAAGAGAAAATCAGTATCCCGCTTGTCGCCGACATCCATTTCGATTACAGGCTGGCGCTTGAAGCGGTGGCGGCAGGGGCCGACAAAATCCGCATAAACCCCGGCAATATCGGAGATAACGACCGCGTCAAAAAAGTCGCCGACGCTTGCAGACAGAAAAATATCCCCATACGGATTGGCGTAAACTCCGGCTCCCTTGAAAAGGAAATCCTTAAAAAGTATGGCTCGCCCACACCGGAGGCCCTGGTTGAAAGCGCATTGTACCACGCTTTGCTGCTTGAAAAATATGATTTTGACAATATCGTGATATCGCTTAAATCCAGCGGCGTGAAGAGGACTGTGGACGCGTACAGGCTGATGTCCGAAAAGCGCGATTATCCGCTGCATTTGGGCGTTACCGAGGCCGGGACAAGCCGGATGGGGCTAATCCGCTCGTCAATCGGCATCGGCGCGCTTTTGCTTGATGGAATCGGCGATACCATACGCGTTTCGCTGACGGCGCCCCCCGTGGAAGAAATCGCCGCCGCAAGGGATATCCTTTTGGCGCTTGGAAAAAACAAAAACGGCGTCACGGTCATATCATGCCCCACATGCGGACGCACATCGCTTGATATCAGGGAGATTGCTGAAAAAGCCGAATCCGCCTTGAAAAACCACGCAAAAAAGCTTACCGTCGCCGTTATGGGTTGCGCCGTAAATGGTCCCGGTGAAGCGCGCGAAGCCGATATTTGCGTTTGCGGAGGGGAAAACTCCGCCGCGCTGTTTGTGCGCGGCAGCTTTGTGAAGACACTGCCACAGGAAAAGATTATACATGAATTGATTGAACAGGTTAACGCCTTTACATATGAGGAGGATTCTGCAGATGCCTAGTTTCTCAGAGCTTTTTGGCGCGCATCTATCCCCTGGCGACCCCGGTTTGCCGGATGATACTCAGGTTTTGCAGGTTTCGCTTGATAAAAACCGCGGGACGCTTGAAGTGACTGCCGAAATACCTCAAATTGTGCCGAAGTCAGTCTTGAGCGCGGTTGCAAAGCATCTGAGTGAGCAGCTGTCGTTAAATGAGTGCAAAATCCTGCCGCGGTATAATCCCGCGCTATTTTCAGGTGAATACCTGCCGGAGCTTACATATTCTCTTCGGGAACGCGGATTGCCGGTAAACGGGTTTTTGGACGGGGCCGGCGCCACCCTTGACGGCGACGTTTTAAGGATAAAACTAAGCGGCGGCGGCGCGGAATTTTTAAGCGGCTGCGACATGTCCGGCGCGATTAATAAAATCGTATCGGATGAATTTTCAAGACACATTGTTACAGAAATTTCAGGCGGCTTAGGCGTATCGCAGAATATGCCCAAACAAGACGACTCCGCTGTAGTTGCCGCCGTTAAGCAGATTTCGGATTCCATGATTTCCCGTCAAGATATAAAGCCGGAGCCTGAAAACAATATGAGCCCCGGAAACTCAAGCCCGGCCGCGAAGAAAGTCTCAAGACCGGCTTTCGATGCGAGCACTATTCCTGTAAATGTAGATAGCATTACAGTTGTAAAAGGCAAAGCTATAGCGACCATACCTATACCGCTTGGAGATGTTGATTCCGATAGCGGCGAGGTTGTGGTCTGGGGCGAAGTTTTTTCTATCAAGAAGCGCGAGATACAAAACGGCGCGAAGGTTGTTTATACCATTTCTTTTACCGACGGCACCGGCTCAAACTCGGTAAAGGCGTTTGCCGACCCCGCAAAGCACGAGTGGCCCGATGAGATAAATAAAGGTGACGGGATAATTTTGCGCGGACATGCCGAATACGACAAGTATGACCGCGAAATCAGCATCAAGCCCCTTGACGTGAGCGTCTGCGAGGTTTTGCGCCGCACCGACGACGCTGAACATAAGCGCGTCGAGCTGCACATGCACACAAACATGTCGGCAATGGACGCTATGACTCCCGTGGACAAGCTTATCAAACAGGCATACGCGTGGGGGCACAAGGCCGTCGCCATAACCGACCACGGAGTTGTACAGGCGTTCCCCGAGGCGATGAAAGCGGCCTTGCAAATACAAAAGGGCGGCGGTGATTTTAAGGTTCTATATGGTATCGAGAGTTATTTTATAAACGATATGGCGCCGATTGTGACCGGAAATTTGGACGCTGATTTAAAAACCGGTACGTTTATAGTGTTTGACGTTGAGACGACAGGGCTTTCCCCTAACACGGAGCGCTTGACGGAAATAGGCGCGGTAAGGCTTTCAAACGGCGTTGTGACGGATACGTTTTCGACGTTTGTCGATCCTGAAAAAAACGTGCCGCTTGAGGTCGTGGAGCTTACCGGCATCACGGATGAGATGCTAAAAGATGCCCCCGGCGAAAAGGACGCGCTTTGTGCTTTTTATGATTTTTGCGGCAGTGACAGCGTGATTCTGGTCGCGCATAACGCGTCTTTTGACATGGGATTCATCAGCGCCGCCGCGAAAAGATGTGGTAAGTCTTGCAGCTTTACATATGTAGATACTGTGTCGATGGCACGCTTCCTTTACCCCAACGCAAAAAACTATAAGCTGAACACGATTGCCAAATACTTGAAGCTTCCGCCGTTTCAGCACCATCGCGCATGTGACGACGCCAAGGTTCTGACGGATATTTTCGCGCATATGGTCAAGGAATTGACGAATACAAAATCTGCTGTACGCGTATCCGATATCAACACCGCATGCGCCGGCATGGTTCCTAAGAAACTTCAGCCGTACCATCAGATACTGATTGCAAAAAACGCAACGGGGCTTAAGAATTTGTACCGCCTTGTCTCGATGAGCCATCTCAAATACTACTACAAAAAGCCGCTGATACCGAAATCGGAGCTTCAAAAACACCGCGAGGGGCTCATTGTCGGCAGTGCGTGCGAAGCCGGTGAGCTGTACAATGCGGTGGCGAGCGGCAAAAGCTGGGGCGAGCTTGTGAAAATCGCGAAATTCTACGATTTCCTCGAGATTCAGCCTATCGCGAACAACGCGTTTATGCTGCGGAAAAATCCGGGGCTTACGGAAGAAAACCTGCGCGAATACAACAAAACCATCGTAAGGCTGGGCGAAAAGCTGAATATACCTGTCGCCGCGACTGGCGACGTGCACTATTTAAACGAGAGCGACCGCATTTTCCGGGAAATATTAATGCACGGCATGAAATTTCAAGATTCCGGTGAACAGCCGCCGCTTTACTTCAAGACGACTAACGAAATGCTTGCGGAGTTTGCCTATCTCGGCTCTAAAAAGGCGTATGAAATCGTTGTGGAAAATCCAAACAAAATCGCCGGTATGGTTGAGGATTTACGGCCGATTCCACCCGC